>Ga0209390_10000561_pt1 | contig 73741 bp, 67 predicted proteins | sample BON01_FD_187212 | JGI IMG/M metagenome (GOLD analysis project Ga0209390, IMG submission 187212) | Freshwater microbial communities from Lake Bonney liftoff mats and glacier meltwater in Antarctica - BON-01 (SPAdes) (version 2) | ecosystem: Environmental > Aquatic > Freshwater > Ice > Glacier...
TTTCTTAATGAAACGCTATTTTCACTAGCACGTAGTGTGCCAGGAAAATAGTTATTCCTCAGGCGAAAACGCATTCCAACCTTGAGCAGTTAATGGTATTTTTGCTCCACCTCTGGCAACCAAATTTGCGCCCTGTGATACGTCCGTCATATAACCAATCACGGTTAAATTGGGGTTTCCTTTAATTTTATCAAAATCTTTTTGGTCGATTGTAAAAAGTAACTCATAGTCTTCACCGCCACTTAAAGCCGCAATGGTACTGTTGAGTTGAAACTCTTCGGACGAAGAAATTACGGTTGGATCTAACGGTATTTTATCTTCATAGACATCGCAGCCAACACCGCTATTTTTACACAAATGTAAAATTTCAGAAGAGAGGCCGTCGCTGATATCAATCATTGCCGTAGGTTTTACGTTTAAAATACTTAAAATCTCTACAATATCTTTTCGGGCTTCAGGCTTTAATTGTCTTTCTACAATGTAGGTATAAGGTTCTAAATCTGGTTGGCTATTTGGGTTAACTTTAAAAACTTCTTTTTCGCGTTCTAAAACTTGCAAGCCCATAAAAGCACCACCTAAATCTCCGGATACGACTAATAAATCTTGAGCTTTGGCGCCACTCCTGTAGGTAATATCTTCTTCGTTAACCTCACCAAGAGCGGTAATACTAATTAACAATCCGGTTTTAGAAGAAGTGGTATCTCCGCCAACTAAATCAATATTATATTTTACACATGCCAAAGAAATTCCATGATACAATTCTTCTAAAGCTTCTAAAGGAAACCTATTTGATACTGCTACAGAAACCGTAATTTGAGTAGCCATAGCATTCATCGCATAAATATCTGATAAATTTACCATTACCGCCTTGTATCCTAAGTGCCGTAGCGGCATATAACTTAAATCAAAATGTACACCTTCTACCAATAAATCAGTGGAAAGAACTGTCTTTTTACCATTAAAATCCAATACAGCAGCATCATCGCCGATACCAGTGAGGGTTGATTTATGTTGAATTTTAAAATTTTTAGTCAAGTGATCTATCAATCCAAATTCGCCTAACTCTTGCAGGGTGGTTCTTTTTTGTTCTTTATCTTCAATCATAATGCAAAAGTACAGCGGAAGTCTTTAGTTATAAATGTTAATTGTTGATTTTTAAGTGATATGGGTAAAAAAGTAAAAATATTTGAATCATTAGTGCTAAAATTTAAAATTTTCAGAAGATTATTATATCAAAAATACCTTCTAATTTTTTAAATCAACACATATAAAAATTAACACGTTTTTAAATTGATAAAACTTATTCGCTTATAAGTTATAAAAATATTAGCAAACATGGAAAAAAGAGACTTATGTGGTATATTTGTAAACATTTTAGATTAAATCCAAATTAAGTATGATTCAAGTATCAGAAACGGCAAAAAAAAGAGTCATCGCCATGATGGAAGATGATGGCTTTGATTCGTCTAAAGATTATGTTCGCGTTGGCGTGAAGAGCGGCGGATGTAGTGGACTATCATACGAATTAAAGTTTGACAATAAAACAACAGAAACAGATAAAATTTTTGAAGATAACGAGGTACGCATCCTGGTAGATAAAAAAAGCTTTTTATATCTAGTAGGCACTGTTTTAGAATATTCAGGCGGACTCAACGGAAAAGGTTTTGTTTTTAACAATCCTAACGCCCAAAGAACTTGCGGTTGTGGAGAGAGTTTCTCATTATAAAAAAGTCAATTGGTAAAGAAGCGAAATAGTTAATGTATAGTTCCTTTGAAGATTTAGAAGTATATAAAATTTCGATTTTTTTACAGGGAAAATATATGAACTAATTAGCAAAAGTCCTTTAGAAAATGATTGTGCAATGGTAGATCAATTAAGAAGAGCTACTATTTCAATATCAAATAATATTTCGGAAGGATTTGAAAGAGAAACTGACAAGGAGCTTATTTGATTTCTTCGTTTTTCAAAAGGTTCGGCTGGAGCGCTTAGAAATCTTTTTAATGTAATGGAAGAAATAGGATATTTTAAAGAAAATGAATTAAAAGAGTAAAGAGTTTTAGTTTTGAACATTTCAAAACAACTTGCAAATTATATTAAATATGTTAAGAAGAGGATTTAGTGTTTTTACTTTATTAACTTTTTAATTTTTTAACTTTTTAATTAAGATTATGGCATATACAGAAGAAGAACTAAAGAAGGAGTTAGAAACTAAAGAATATGAATATGGTTTCTATACGGATATAGAGTCAGAAACATTTCCGATTGGTTTAAATGAAGAGATTGTTATTGCGATATCTAAGAAGAAAGATGAACCAGAATGGATGACACTTTGGCGTTTAGAGTCTTTTAAAATCTGGAAAGAAATGACAGAGCCTAAGTGGGCAAACGTACGTTATACAAAACCAGATTTTCAAGCAATATCCTATTATTCAGCACCGAAGAAGGTAGATCCTAATAAGTCTTTAGATGATGTTGATCCTCAGTTGTTAGAGATGTATAAGAAATTGGGCATTTCTGTTGACGAACAAAAAAAGCTACAAAATGTAGCTGTTGATATTGTGATGGACTCTGTTTCTGTAGCGACTACGTTTAAAAAGACATTGGCTGAAAAAGGGATTATTTTTTGTTCTATTTCAGAGGCAATAAAAGAACATCCAGAATTAATTAAGAAATATATTGGTTCCGTAATTCCACAAAGAGACAACTATTATGCGGCCTTAAATTCTGCTGTATTTTCAGATGGTAGTTTCTGTTATATTCCTAAAGGCGTTCGTTGCCCTATGGAATTATCAACCTATTTCAGAATTAACCAAGCAGGTACAGGTCAGTTTGAACGTACACTTGTTATTGCCGATGAAGGCAGTTATGTAAGTTATTTAGAAGGCTGCACGGCTCCATCACGCGATGAAAATCAATTACACGCGGCAGTGGTAGAATTAGTGGCGCTAGACAACGCGGAAATAAAGTATTCAACGGTTCAAAACTGGTTCCCAGGTGGAAAAGATGGTAAAGGTGGCGTTTATAATTTCGTAACCAAAAGAGGTATTTGCGAGAAAAATGCTAAGATATCATGGACTCAAGTAGAAACAGGTTCTGCGGTAACTTGGAAATATCCTTCTTGTATCTTAAAAGGTGATAATTCTATCGGGGAGTTTTACTCTATCGCAGTAACCAATAATTACCAACAAGCAGATACTGGAACTAAAATGATACATCTTGGGAAAAATACCAAGAGTACCATTATTTCGAAAGGCATTTCTGCAGGAAAATCTCAAAATAGTTATAGAGGTTTAGTGCAAATTGGCAGTAGAGCTGACAATGCACGTAACTTTTCGCAGTGCGATTCCCTTTTAATGGGTAACGAATGCGGTGCGCATACTTTTCCATATATAGAAGTAAAAAACAAGACGGCACAAATAGAACACGAAGCAACTACAAGTAAAATTGGAGAAGATCAATTGTTTTATTGCAACCAAAGAGGAATCCCGACCGAGAAGGCCATTGCCTTAATCGTCAATGGTTTTAGTAAAGAGGTTCTAAATAAATTACCAATGGAATTTGCTGTGGAAGCTCAGAAATTATTGGAAATAAGTTTAGAAGGTTCTGTAGGTTAAAAAGCCCCCTAATCCTAAAAGGTGGAATTTTAATAGCAAGAAGAAAATAAAATGAATAATTAAAAATGGTTTTGGGTGTTCATTTTAAAAAATAAGATAAATAGTATTTAGATATGTTAAAAATCAACAACTTACACGCTAGTGTAGATGGTAAAGAAATATTAAAGGGAATTAACTTAGAAGTTAAAGCAGGCGAAGTACATGCGATAATGGGACCAAACGGTTCTGGTAAAAGTACTTTGGCTTCGGTTATTGCTGGTAAAGAAGAATTTGAAGTAACCCAAGGAGAGGTTATTTTAGAAGGCGAAAACTTGGAAGATAGCGCTCCAGAAGAGCGTGCTCACAAAGGTATTTTTCTTTCTTTTCAATATCCAATAGAAATTCCGGGGGTTTCAGTAACCAACTTTATGAAAACGGCGATTAACGAAAGTCGCAAAGCACGTGGTTTAGAAGATATGCCAGCAAATGTAATGCTGAAATTAATTCGTGAAAAAGCCGAAATGCTAGAAATCGACCGTAAATTTCTATCGCGTTCGCTCAACGAAGGCTTTTCTGGTGGCGAGAAAAAACGTAATGAAATTTTTCAAATGGCGATGCTAGAACCAAAACTGGCCATCTTGGATGAAACCGATTCAGGTTTAGATATCGATGCACTTCGTATTGTAGCTAGTGGTGTAAATAAGTTAAAAAGTAAAGACAACGCTGTTATTGTAATCACACATTACCAAAGACTACTAGATTATATTATTCCTGATTTTGTACACGTAATACACGACGGAAAAATAGTAAAATCTGGAGGTAAAGAACTAGCATTAGAACTAGAAGAAAAAGGTTACGATTGGATTAAACAAGAGTTGACGGTATAAAAAACTAAGTCAAATGTCTAAAGTCAAATTGTTATGTCTAGAATAAATTCATTTGAAGATATAAATGCTTGGCAGGAAGGCAGAGAATTTAATAAATCAATATATCAAATTACCGAAAATGATAGGTTTATAAAAGATTTTGACTTGAAAAGACAAATAAGAAGGTCTTCAATTTCTATCACTTCTAATATTGCAGAAGGCTTTGAAAGAAATACAGATAAAGAATTTATGTATTTTTTATATGTAGCAAAAGCATCAGCAGGTGAAGTTAGATCTCAGTTATATTTAGCTCTTGATTTACGTTATATTGAAGAGGACGATTTTTTAAAATTAAAAGAACAAATTGAAAACGTATCTAAAATGTTGAGTGGATTAATTAAGTATTTGAATAAAACCAAACCTTAAATAATAAAGACATTCGACTTTAGACATTAAAACATTAGACGGAGTTATGTTAAAAGACAAATTAATTTCTTCCTTCATGGCATTTGAAAACAACGTGGATATAGAAAACCCGGTTCACAATGTGCGTGTAGAAGCTATGAAGAATTTTGAAATGAAAGGTTTTCCTTCTAAAAAGGAAGAAGCATGGAAATATACATCTTTGAGTGCTTTGCAGAAAACAGATTTTAGTATTTTTCCGAAACAAGTAAAGACCCTTGAATATAAAGATGTTAAAGATTATTTTATTCACGAAATAGACACCTATAAGCTAGTATTTATTGATGGGGTTTATAGTTCAAACCTTTCGGAAACAACCCATGATGGAGTAGATATTTGTTTAATGAGTTCGGCATTAAATAAACCGATGTACAAACAAATTATCGATGTTTATTTCAACAAGATAGCCTCGCAAGATGAATCCTTGACAACCTTAAACACAGCATTTTGTAAAGAAGGGGCCTATATTTATATTCCTAGAAATAAAATGCCTAAAAAGCCTATCGAAATTTTACATTTTGCAACAGGTAACGAGGCGTCAATTATGCTTCAGCCTCGGAATTTAGTTATTGTTGAGGAAAATGCTGAAGTTCAAATTATGGAAAGGCATCAGAGTTTAACAGCTAACGAAGTCTTGACCAATTCGGTTACTGAAATTTTTGCTGCAAAAAATGCTATTGTTGATTACTATAAAATTCAAAATGATGCTGCAGAAGCTTCTTTAATTGATAATACGTACATCAATCAAAAAGATAAAAGCGTTGTAAATGTGCATACTTTTAGTTTTGGAGGAAAACTAACTCGCAATAACCTAAACTTTTACCAGAATGGAGAACATATAGATTCTACGATGAAAGGAGTTACGATTTTGGGTGAAAAACAGCATGTAGATCACCACACTTTAGTACATCATATTGAGCCCAATTGCGAAAGTCATCAAGATTATAAGGGAATTTATGACGAAAACTCTACAGGCGTTTTTAATGGTAAAATTATTGTTGAAAGATTAGCGCAAAAAACAAATGCTTTTCAGCAAAACAATAATATTTTAATTAGTGATAAAGCGACTATTAATACCAAGCCTCAATTAGAAATTTTTGCAGATGATGTAAAATGTTCCCATGGCTGTACTATTGGTCAGTTAGATGAAGAAGCTCTTTTTTACCTGCAATCTCGCGGAATTCCTAAAAAAGAAGCGAATGCACTTTTAATGTATGCCTTTGCTAATAACGTATTAGCAAGTGTGCGTATTCCAGAATTAAAAGCTAGAATTAATAAGTTAATAGCCCATAAGTTGGGTGTTAATTTAGGGTTTGATTTATAATTTTTAAGAAGATATCATTCTAAAAAACTCCTTTTCTATGACCAGAATAGGAGTTTTTTGTTTTGAAATTATACTATATGAAAGCATTAGGGGCAATTTTGACAACTTTTTTTGCTATAAATTTTGTAACGGCCCAAGAGGCTATATTTGGACTAAAAGCAGGAGCAAACTACTCAACTATTTATGGGGGTCAAATAAGAGGCTATCAACCCAGATTAGGTTTTCAGGCTGGGGGTTTTGTAATTTTTGAGATCAATGAAAACTTATATTTTCAACCAGAACTTCTTTACAGCAATCAGGGTTTTATTATAGATACAGACTTACAAAATTTTGAATCAGAATTTTCAGGAGACCCAAATATTAAAGTAAACACCCCAAAAAACTACTTGTCTATTCCATTAATAGTAGGCTTTAAATTAAATAATAGTTTGAGCTTAGAAGTTGGGCCACAATTTGCTTTTTTAATCGATCAAATTAGTAATACCAAAGAAAGAGATCTTGTTGATGCGGGTGTTGAAAGACAAAGATTTAAAACAAATGGGGATTTTGCATTGGACTACGGATTGGCTGCTGGCATCAGTTATAAATTAACCAATAATTTATTTATGCAACCACGAGTTTATCTCGGTATTGCAAATAATATTAGGGGAGAAATATCAGAAGTTCTTCATGATAGAAGTTTATCTTTTCAATTATTTGCTGGATATACTTTTTGACGATGATAAACCGCTCAAATTTATCTTCTATTTGAGTGATAGTAGGTATCTTTGTAAAAAAAATTATGATGATTGAAAGGGTGATAGATATATTAAATATACGTGAGGATTTTCCTATTTTAAAAAGGAAAGTTAATGGTAAAGATTTGGTCTATTTTGACAATGCAGCAACCTCGCAAACCCCAAAACAGGTTATTGATGTTATTGTCGATTATTACAGTAACTATAATGCAAATATTCATAGAGGAGTACATGCTTTATCTCAAGAAGCAACGGATAAGTATGAAGAATCTAGAATAAAAATTCAAACACATTTTAATGCTGCTAAATCCCATGAAATTATTTTCACTTCGGGAACAACACATGCAATAAATATTGTGGCAAACGGATTTTCGTCTATCATTAAAAAAGGGGATGAGATTTTGGTATCGGCTTTAGAACACCATTCAAATATTGTGCCTTGGCAAATGCTATGCGAACGTACAGGCGCCACGATGAAAGTAATTCCTATGAGTTTAGAAGGGGAATTGCTGATGGACGAATACCATGCCTTGCTTTCTGATAAAACCAAATTAGTGTTTTGCAATCACGTGTCCAACGCTTTAGGAACAATCAACCCAATAAAGGAAATGATTGACGCTGCCCACGCAGTAGGTGCTTCGATATTAATTGATGGCGCTCAAGCAGCGCCGCATATAAAAGCGGACTTGCAAGCGCTAGATGCGGATTTTTATACCGTTTCAGCCCATAAAATTTGTGGACCAACAGGTGTTGGTATTTTATATGGAAAAGAAGCATGGCTAAACAAATTACCACCATACCAAGGCGGTGGAGAAATGATTGCTGAGGTTACTTTCGAAAAAACAACCTATGCCGGTTTGCCACATAAATTTGAAGCTGGCACCCCTAACATTTGCGGTGGAATTGCCATGGGTGCAGGTTTAGACTATATGAATGCTATCGGTTTTGAAGCTATTGCAGCCTACGAGCACGAACTTTTAGAATATGCTACAGAAAAATTACTCGAAATAGCAGGACTAAAAATATACGGGACAGCAGAAAACAAAACGGCGGTAATATCCTTCAATGTTGGGAATATTCACCCTTATGATATTGGTTCTATATTAGATAAATTAGGGATTGCAGTGCGTACAGGACACCATTGCGCACAGCCAATTATGGATTTCTACCAAATTCCCGGTACGGTAAGGGCGAGTTTTAGTTTTTACAATACCAAAGAAGAAATTGATGTGCTTGTCGCTGGAGTAAAAAGAGCAAAAGGGATGTTAGAATAAATCAATGCAATACTTATTGTATTTTTACATGATAAACCGAGAGCATTTTTACTTTTTGAATCAGTGAAAGAAATAAAAAAATGAAGATTAAAGAGATACAAACAGATATAATTGATGAATTTTCCATGTTTGAAGATTGGATGCAGCGCTACGAGTACATGATTGAACTCGGAAAAGCATTGCCTTTAATCAATGAGCAATACAAAACGGATGATAATGTTATCAAAGGTTGCCAGAGTAAAGTTTGGGTTCATGCAGAACTAGAAAATAAAAAGTTAGTATTCACAGCCGATAGCGACGCAATTATCACAAAGGGTATTATTGCTATTTTAGTGCGTGCTTTCAGCAATCAAACACCACAAGATATAATTGAGGCAGACACTCAATTTATCGATGACATAGGATTAAAAGAGCATTTATCACCCACAAGAGCAAATGGATTGGTAAGTATGATAAAACAACTGAAATTATATGCTATTGCTTATCAAACGCAGCTTACGCCCACCATCCCCAAAGGGGGAGTTAATATGTAATTAATGCGAAAATGTAATAATTATTTAATGTAACAATTTGAAGATTTTATGATTTTGTTCATGTAATAATATACTTATCTAAAGAAAATACAATTTTAAAACCTTACACTGAACACAGTAGAAGTGTTAAACATTAGAAAATTGAAACTAATAAAATATGAGCGAAGAAACAACAATAGACACAGCAGCATTAGGAGAAAAAATAGTAACTGTTTTAAAAACCATTTATGATCCAGAAATTCCGGTTGATATTTATGAATTAGGACTTATTTATGATGTATTTGTGAATGAAGATATGGAGGTTAAAATTCTAATGACCTTAACATCTCCCAACTGCCCAGTAGCCGAATCACTGCCAGCAGAGGTAGAAGAAAAGGTAAAATCATTAAACGCCGTAAAAGATGCCGAAGTAGAAATAACTTTTGATCCACCTTGGACGCAAGATTTAATGAGTGAAGAGGCTAAATTAGAATTGGGGATGCTTTGATTAAGTTGATGGTTGACAGTTGATAGTTTTTAAATCATAAAAATTCTCAGTATTACGAACCGATTACCAAGAAAAATAAAAAAGACTGCTTGCTAAATTAGAAATGTGAATAAATCTTTTCAATAGTCTGACGTTAAAATTTTGTAAAATGTCTCAAATTAGACACACTGACAACCATAAACAGCCAATAAATTTTACTAATGGAAGAATACGAAGAAATAGTAAACAAAGTGGCGCAGAGTAAGCTTATTACCTTTGATTTGGAAGATTATTATCCCACAGGTAAACGCGTGCTCATTGATATTGTTGAGTGGTTATACGAAGGCTTTATTCTTCGTGAAAAACCCTTTAGAGAAAGTTTAGAAAACCATGACTGGGAACAATATCAAGATTCCTTTGTTGCGCTACATTGCAGTTCTGATGCTATTATTCCCAGTTGGGCATTTATGCTCATTAGCACAAAATTACAGCCTTTTGCTAAAAAAGTTGTAATTGGTGATTTAGAGTATTTAGAAGCTTCACTTTACCAAACCATCATAGAAAACCTTGCAGTTTCAGAATTTATTGGTAAGTCAGTAATCATAAAAGGATGCAGTAACAAACCCGTACCTGCAAATGCCTATTTGTGGTCAACTTTGAAAATACAAAGCGCAGCAAAAAGTGTTATGTATGGCGAGGCCTGCTCTTCAGTCCCTTTATTTAAAAGAAAATAAGGTGCAAATTTTTTTGATTTGCGCATTATAATTCCATTTACCCCTCATATTTTTCTAAAATACCAAGTATTAAAACCATCAAGAAAATATAACTAGTATTCGTCTAAATGCTCCGGATATAAGAAATTATTATATGGAAAACGCGTAATATGAATGTCTCTTACTTCATCATATAACCTTTTTCTAAATTCGTCTAGGTTTTCTTTATTTAAGGCTGATATAAACAAAGCTCTATCACCTACTTTTCGCATCCAAGTGTGTCGCCATTCATCAAGCGTAAAATGTTTTTCTGTTTTCTCTGTAATTAAATCATCGTGGTCTATTGTTTCATGATTATATTGGTCTATTTTATTAAAAACCATAATTGTTTTCTTTTCAGAGATATTAATTTCACTTAAAGTTTTGTTTACAGAGGCAATATGTTCTTCAAATTGTGGATGCGAAATATCTACAACATGAAGCAATAAATCGGCTTCTCGAACTTCATCTAAAGTACTTTTAAAACTCTCTATCAATTGGGTGGGTAATTTTCTAATAAAACCTACAGTATCACTTAACAAGAAGGGTAAATTGCCAATAACCACTTTACGAACAGTGGTATCTAAAGTAGCGAACAGTTTATTTTCGGCAAATACCTCACTTTTACTAACTACATTCATTAAGGTAGATTTCCCAACGTTGGTATAGCCTACCAAAGCCACCCGCACTAAAGCACCACGATTACCGCGTTGGGTTTCCATTTGCTTGTCTATTTTGAGTAATTTTTTCTTTAAAAGCGCTATTCTATCGCGTACAATACGTCTATCGGTTTCAATCTCTGTTTCTCCAGGGCCACGCATACCAATTCCTCCTTTTTGACGCTCTAAGTGTGTCCACAAACCAGTAAGTCTAGGTAATAGGTACTCATACTGTGCAAGTTCAACTTGTGTTCTGGCATAGCTGGTTTGTGCTCTTTGTGAAAATATATCTAATATAAGGTGAGTGCGATCAAGAATTTTACACTTCAATTGTTTTTCGATATTGCGTTGTTGCGCAGGACTTAATTCATCATCAAAAATAACACATCCAATTTCGTGTTCTTCTACATAAGCTTCTACATCTTTCATTTTACCACTTCCAATAAAGGTTTTCGGATTAGGTAAATCCACTTTTTGAACAAAGCGCTTATATACTTCACCACCAGCGGTATAAGTAAGAAATTCTAATTCGTCTAAATATTCCTTTACTTTTTCTTCACTCTGATCCCTATTGATGACGCCAATAAGCACCGTTCTTTCATAATCTATTTCTTTTTGCTCTATCATACAGTAAATTAAAATACAAATTTACGGAATCCTAGGCTACCTATTTTGTATTTTTGAAAAACAACTTTTAAAAGCATGTTTTTTTCTTATTTTAAAAAAAAGCCAAATAAGGGTCTTTTTACTATTGCATTTTATAATTTAGAAAATCTTTTTGATGCTCAAGATTATCCTGAAAAATTAGATACAGATTTTACGCCCAATGGAATTTTAAAATGGACACCAGAACGTTTACAATCGAAACTAGATAAACTAGGAACTACAATTGCTCAAATTGGGTTGCCGACTTCGGACAAACCTCCAGTAATTATAGGAGTCTCTGAGGTTGAAAATAAAACAGTTTTAAGAGATTTATTAGAGGTGGATGCGCTAAAAAAAGAAAACTATGCCTTTTTACATTACGATTCCCCTGATGAACGAGGCATAGATACTGCTCTTATCTATGATCAACGTTATTTTAAAATTTTAGATTCTGAACCCATTCCGCTTAAGGTTTATAACTTGGATGGGCAGCAAGATATGACCAGAGATATTCTGTACGTACATGGAAAATTAAACGATGAAGAAGTCCATATTTTCGTCAATCACTGGCCATCAAGGCGCGATGGCGGAGTACAAACTGAATATAAACGCATAAAAGCTTCCGAAACAATTATCAAGTTTATGGCAGTTATAGAAGAAAAATATAGCCATCCTAATTATATTGTTATGGGGGATTTTAATGATGGGCCTAAAACGCCAAGTATCCATAAATTAATTCAAGAAAAACAGCTTTTTCATCCTACGGAAAAATTATTAACACCACTTAGGGGTAGTGCCAATTATAACTTTAATTGGATGCTTTTTGATCAGATTATGATTTCGCATAGTTTTTTGAATTACCAAAAGAAGACCCATAGCTTTAATAACGCTAATATTTTTGATGCGAATTTTCTAAAGGAACTCCAAGGCAGATTTAAAGGAAATCCTTTTAGAACCTATGTCGGTAAAAAATATATGGGCGGCTACAGCGATCACTTTCCAGTATATATTCAATTGAAATTCAATAATTAAACGTTCAAACTATCTTATCGATTTCCTAAAACTGCATTTGATCGAAAAAATAAGCTTTTTATAGAGTAATATTTAAACTTAAAATATATTTGTAGTCCAACAGGACCCTATACGATAACCGCAACTTATAAAGGAAAAATTACCCATGGGGTTCAAAATTTTTCGTTAATTATATCAGGAGCTAAGGTATCAGATTGGGACGTAACCACACCTATAAAATTTTATATTTATCACAACCCGACTAATGAAAACATTAATATTGAAGGCGAATTAAATAATAGTGCTTATTACAGTATTTTATCAAGCTACGGAACTACCTTAAAAAAAGGAAAAGCAGATTTTGAGTCGATTAATGTTGATGATTTATCTTCTGGGTTTTATTCTCTAACCATTTTTGAAGATGGCAAGGAACAATCTGTGATATTTATAAAAAATTAGTTTCTTCTGGTTAGTGTTGCAAAGTAAGATTCCCCCCGATTTTGCTTTTACACACTTACTATTTCATCATCTGCTAAAAGCACTTCATTTCTAAGCCTTAAAAATACCTGAGCCGTGGTAACTACATCTAATTCGCAATACTTGATAATACGATCTAAATCTTTATCTTCATAATAAACACTATGCACCATGCTCCCGTCTATATCGCTTTTAGGTGAGGGAATTCCGAGCACATTTGCCATTAATTTTAAAGAAGTGTAATGCTTGTAATCCCCAAATTTCCAAAGTTCCATGGTGTCTAAATGGGCAATTTCCCAAGGCTTTTTACCAAATAAATTTAATTTTAGAGGGAGATCAATTTGGTTAATAAGCATTCGCCTTGCGATATAGGGAAAATCAAACTCTTTGGCATTGTGTCCGCAGAGCAAGTATTTTGGTGCACCAAAATGACCTTCTAATAAACTTTTAAATTCGGTCAAAAGTTTTGTTTCATCACCATGAAAGGTGGTTACTCTAAAAGCTCTTTGGTTGCCGTTATATTTAAAATAACCAACAGAAATGCAGATAATTTTACCAAACTCAGCCCAAATACCAGCACGTTCGTAAAACTCTACAGCCGTAAAATCGTCTTTGCGCTGGTATTGCGATTTATGCTCCCAAAGTGCCTTTTTGTCTTCATCTAAATCGTTAAAACTTTGCTGCTCTGGAACGGTTTCAATATCTAAAAATAGAATATGTTCTAGGTTTATTTTTTGTAGCATAGTTTGTGTTTCTTTGAAAATAAAAAGCCCGTCAAGTAATTAAGCGTTATAGTATCCTGTTCCTTTCTAAACGAGAATTCATTTAAAATAATTTTATAGGACAAAACTTTATTTTCTCTTTTGATTATAAGTTTTTCAAAGGGTATGTTGTTCAAATTATTACCCAATTTACTAAATTTTTTCGACTCTGGTTTTAAATTGATAGGTATAGGCGTTTATATCGCGAATAATTAGCTTTGCCAAATGGCAGACAAAAATATATTTACTGGAGTGAATTCAATAAAGTTTAACTAAGGATTTAGAGATGATATTGATTGTTTAGTTTATTTAAGCAATATAAAATGGAAAGAGGATTATAGGCGTAAAAGATGTGAAAATGATAAATTTTCTAAAGGCAAAAAGCCTTAAAATAGAAGATCTACAAAATGTAATTATGATGAAAGTACAACAGTAGGAACTTTGTTTGAAAAGATTAAGTTTTCGATTTTAATTGCATTTCATATAGTTTTTAAAATCAGTACAAAGAAAAAGGGCATGTCTTCTTTGTAGTTAAGCAATGAATTTGAACCGATGAATTGCAGAAATTTATCTGTTTATTAGTTTGATGCATCTAAAAAAATGCATCTGTCGGTAAAAATTAAAATAAGGAGGCTTGTTTAAACGGACTTTCATGTTCCAAAAGCCATTTTTTGCGATGTAATCCCCCAGCGTAGCCGGTCAAAGAATTATCGCTGCTAATAACCCGATGACAGGGGATCACAATCCACAACGGATTTTTACTATTTGCTGCTGCTACTGCACGAATGGCCTTAGCATCTCCTAGTTTTTTTGATAATTCTAAATAGGAAACTGTTTTGCCAAACGGAATTTTGGATAGCGTGTGCCATACTTTTTTTTGAAAATCGGTGCCATCTGGGTTTAATTCTAAATTGAAATTTTCACGCGTTCCTTCAAAATATTCTCTGAGCTGATATACAGTATCTTCTAACACCTCAGGCACTACAATGGTAATTTCTTCATCCGTTTCTAAAATTGTAATTTCTGAAATACCGTCGGCATCGCCTTCAATTTTGGCGACTCCTAAAGGCGTATTAATATAAGCTACTTCTTTCAATTTCCTCTATTTTTTGTTATAAAACACCACTTTCTTTAGTCCTAGTTTCCCAGTTTTTACGCGCTAAAAGCTGTAAATCGGCTATGCTATCTGTCTCATCCATAATTTCTAATCCTAGTAGTGTTTCAATCACATCCTCCATAGAGACCAAACCGCTCACAGAACCATATTCATCCACTACCAAGGCAATTTGTTCTCTTTTGGCAATTAGACTATCAAATAATTTTGGAATTGGCGTATCGCGCTCCGTAACAATTAATGGTCTTTTAATTTCACCCAAAGCCACATGGCCATTTTCATTGATAATTTCTTCTAAAATAGTATCTTTTAAAACAAAACCAATAATATTATCAATATTTTTATCATAAATAGGAATTCTAGAAAAACGTAATTTAGGATTATCTTTAAAGAATTCCATCACTGTTTTATCTTGGGAAGCTACTTTTACTACCGCCCTAGGGGTCATAATGTCTTTGACTAAAACTTCGTTTAAACGCAATAAATTTTTGATAATGGTCGATTCTGATTGTTGAAATAGGCCCTCTTCATGGGCAATGTCGGTCATTGCCGTAAAATCTTCTCTGCTTAAAACGCTCCCGTTATGTCCTTTACTACCCACTAATTTGGTAAAAAATTGAAGTATCCATAGCAGTCCGGTATATTTCAAAATTAAAATCAATATTTTGAGCGTCTTAGCCGTAAAATTTGCCAATTGTCGCCAATAGGTAGCTCCTATGGTTTTCGGAATAATTTCAGAGGCTACTAAAATTAAAATTGTCATTATAGTCGAAACTAAACCTACCATGAGATCTTCAGTAAAATTAAAACCCAAAAAAGTCTGCTGTGTACTACCATACAGGGCGGCGTAGGCTACTTTTGCTTGTACTCCAACTAAAATGGCTCCAACGGTATGGGCTATAGTATTTATGGTAAGTATAGTAATAAGCGGCTTATCTACATCTTTTTTTAATTCTTCCAAAATTAAAGCGTAAGTCTTGCCTTCTTTTTTCTTTATATTGATAAATGTTGGATTAATACTTAACAGCACCGCTTCGAGTATAGAGCATAAAAAAGAAAAAAAGATAGAAATAAGTGCATAAAAAATAAGAATACCCATAAAGTAGTATTTGAAAAAACTAAGATACCTAATTATTAATGATTCATGTTAACCTATTCACTTCGTAATATAGCTGTATAAAAAACTTGTTGAACCGCTAACCTAATATTTAGCTTATAAATAGCTTGCTGGTCCCGCGTGGGATATACTCTGTTGGATAGAAAAATATAAATCAATTTTGTTTCAGGATCTGCCCAAACAAAAGTACCTGTAAAACCACTATGCCCAAAACTTGAAGTGCTAGCTTCCGGCGCAGGGTAGGCATCAGCAAGAGAAAGTGCTGGATTATTCAAATAGGGTTTATCAAAACCCAATCCACGTCGATTGTTGTTTTCAGGGAATTGTACTTTTATAAATTCTTTGACAAGGTTTTCAGAAATGATTTGCTGACCGTTATAATTGCCATAATTTAGATATAATTGCATCATTTTTACCAGATCCGTGGCCGAGCCAAAAAGCCCCGCGTTGCCAGAAATTCCTCCTAAAAGCGCAGCATTTTCATCATGAACCCAATTTTGGGTTAAACCTTTTCTGAATAAAGTATCTATTTCAGTGGGCACAATTTTATTGGTGAAGTTTTTATTTTTTGGCAGGAAGCCTAATGTTTTTGCCCCAATTGGAGCGTAAAAGGTTTTTTGAAGGTAGGTTTCGTAATTATCTCCAGTTAGTAGCGTAATTAATTTGGGAAATATTAAAAAAGTAAGGCCTGAATACCGGTATTTTTTTTGATCAGAGACTTTAGACCTATTTATTTTTCGGTACATTTTTCGGTTAAATCTATTTTTTACAAACAAGCCATCATAAGCTTGATTTTGAAATCTATTTTTTGAAGTGGTTTTAACAAAACGAGATTTTATTCTACCGTTCTTTTTTAAAACATCATTTACAAAAACAATGTAAGGAGGCAGTCCTGCTTGGTGTGCTAAAATTTCTCGAAGTGTTAGATGTTTTTTATCCTTTCTTTTTTTCCAGGGTTTCCAATAGTTACTAAAAGGTTGGTCTACATCTAATTTACCTTCCTCCACTAACTTCATAATTGCAGGTAAAGGCCCTATAATTTTAGTCACCGAGGCTAAATCGTACAGGTCTGATAATTGCGCAGGCTGAATACTATCATAGGTATGAAAACCATACGCTTTATGAAAAATAATCTTGGAATCTTTCGCCACTAAAACTTGAGCAGAAGGGAAAGCCTTATTTTTTATACCATTATTGATTATGGAATCAACTTTCGTATAAATATAGACAGAATCCAAACCAACTTCCGCTGGCGAAGCATAAGAAAGTGAATTATTTTGAGCCTGAGTACTCATAAAAACCAATAAACTTAAAATTAAGAAGCTATTTTTCATCATTTTAGGCAATATTAGATTTTTAGATTATTTGATAATTAGAGTTGGCATAACTTAATCTTCAAATCAACAAATCTTCAAATTAAATAATTATTACATTTTCACATTGGTAAATTATTACATTAACCTCACCGCATCCTTAGCAAAATAGCTTGCAATAATATTCGCGCCAGCTCTTTTAATCGCCATCAATTGCTCAAACATTACCGCGTCGTGGTCTATCCATCCTTTCTCAGCAGCAGCCTTTAGCATGGCATATTCACCACTTACTTGATAAACAGCAATCGGTACGTCAAATTCGTTTCTTATGTCACGAACAATGTCTAAATAGCACAAACCTGGTTTTACCATAACAATATCAGCACCTTCTTCAATATCGAGTCGCGTTTCGCGAATAGCCTCTAAACGGTTGGAGTAATCCATTTGGTAGGTGCTTTTATTTTTTGGAACATTTTCTAGGTCAACAGGCCCAGAATCTAGAGCATCGCGAAAAGGGCCGTAAAAAGCACTCGCAAACTTAGCGCTATAGCTCATAATTCCCGTATTGATAAAGCCTTCATCTTCCAAAGCTTCACGAATAGATATGATTCTGCCGTCCATCATATCACTAGGGGCAACAAAATCGGCCCCAGCCTTGGCATGTGAAACACTCATTTGCGCTAAAAGATCAGCAGATTCATCGTTAAGTATTTGTCCGTTAGCCACAATCCCGTCATGCCCGTAAGAAGAATACGGATCTAAAGCAACATCGGTCATGACCAACATATCAGGGCATGCATTTTTTATGGTTTTAATGGCACGCTGCATTAATCCGTCTGCATTTAGAGCTTCGGTGCCTTTATTGTCTTTTAGGTTATTGGGTACTTTTACAAATAATAAAACGGCACCTAAGCCCATATTCCATAATTCTTTTACTTCTTTTTCTAAATGATCAAGGCTTAAGCGATAATAATTAGGCATTGAGGCAATTTCTTCTTTTACATTTTTACCTCCAGTTACGAAAACAGGAACTAAAAAATCACTTGGGGTAAGGATGTTTTCACGTACCAAACTACGTATGGCTTCTGAACTTCTAAGGCGTCTGTTTCTGATTAATGGGAACATATTTATGTTTTTAAATTTTCTTTTTTACAAAGATAAACCAACCCCAACAAACACCAACATCTATAAGATTTTAAAAATTATCCCTTCATTGTAACAATATTTATAGAGAGACTATTAATAAACTAAATAAGCAACCTTTTAAACAAAATTCACGATGCTTTCCATCCAAAATTTAAACAAAACCTATCCCAACGGAACACAGGTAATCAACAGTTTAAATCTTGAAATAAATAAAGGAATGTTTGGCGAGACCGAATTTACTTTAATTACCGATGAAAAGCCGCTAAAAGCTGGGATTGATCCAGACAATAAATTGATAGACCGTAATTCTGATGATAACTTGAAATCTGTGGAAGAGTAATTCATTCACTTACATAAAATTGATAAGGCGAGGACAATTTGTTATCGCTTTTTTATTTTGCCAAACCCAAATACATCCAATTACCATTCTCTTTAACAAAAGCAGATTTTTCATGGATCACTTCAATCTTGCCGTATTCTAAATAGAAAGCGTTAAAGCTTACGGTACCTTTTTCATCTTCTTGTTTTCCTCTTGTGGTTGCTAAAATCTCGAGGCGAATCCAGTTTACAGATTTTGCCCAATCTTCTATGGCTTTTTGATCTTGAGTTCGTCGAGTTGTCGAGTGATGACTTATTATTAAATAATCCCCACCAGCCATCGTAAAAGCGGCATAACGAGAACGCATGAGTTGCTCGGCAGTTTTTACTAGGGAAATATCAGCGTGCGCTATGGCGCAACAATCATTATAATTTTTAGAAGATCCGCAAGAGCAGTCCATGGTATTTTGACTTTAATTTGTGTTAAAACTGTTCATTTTGATTGGACAAGCTTTCAAGTTCTAATGTATTAAGTTTGCAGTAGCATTTTGCAGTTTTTTATGACATTAGTATGTAGCGCTTCCTGTTACTATTTTTTCAAAGCCAATCCTTTGGAATTTTAAGAACGTTCAATAGTTTTTCTTCCTCGCTATCTTTTTCTGGATGATGGTCATATACCCACTGCACGTGAGGCGGCAAGCTCATTAAAATACTCTCGATGCGGCCGTTTGTTTTAAGTCCGAATAGCGTGCCTTTATCGTGTACCAAGTTGAATTCAACATACCTCCCACGGCGGATTTCTTGCCAGGTTCTTTGTGCTTCGGAGTATGGTAAATCTTTTCGTTTTGTGGCGATTGGCACATAAGCCTCTAGAAAACTGTCTCCAACCTCCGTTACAAAATTGTACCAGTCCTGTATGTTCATTTCTTCGGTAGTTTTCAGATAATCAAAAAACAAACCACCTAGGCCTCTGGCTTCATCACGGTGAGAATTCCAGAAGTATTCATCACATCTTTTCTTATAGAGTGGATGAAAATCAGGATGATGCGCATCGCAGGCTTTTTTACAAACGGAATGAAAATGAATGGCATCTTCCTCAAACAAATAATAGGGTGTTAAATCTTGCCCGCCACCAAACCATTGATCAACAATGTTTCCATCTTTATCATACATTTCAAAATAGCGCCAATTAGCGTGAACTGTTGGCACCATAGGATTTTTAGGATGCAAAACGAGACTTAATCCACAAGCAAAAAAATCAGCATCTTTTACCCCAAAATAATGCTGCATACTTTCTGGTAAAGCACCGTGAACCCGTGAAATATTAACGCCACCCTTTTCAAAAACAGCCCCATTTTCTATGACTCGGGTTTTGCCACCGCCGCCCTCAGGACGTTCCCAAACATCTTCTATAAATGCAGATTTACCATCTACTTTTTCTAAAGCTGAGGTAATAGTGTTTTGTAAATTTTGGATGTAGGTATAGAATTTATCTTTCATACTGCTATTTTAGCCTACAAGCAGATCGTTTTGGAAAATAATAGCTTGTTGGTTGTTTTTACTGGAAGGATTATTATTAGTGGAAGTTGGCTAGTGGGCTTCTTTATATTCCTTAACAGCATCAATAAAAGCTCTGGCATTGTCCACAGGAACGTTTGGTAAAATACCGTGACCAAGATTTGCCACGTATTTATCTTTCCCAAATTCATTGATCATTTGGGTAACCATGCGCCTAATATCTGCTGGTGGTGAAAGCAAGCGAGCAGGATCAAAATTACCCTGTAAAGTAATATCTCCGCCTGTTAAATAACGTGCGTTTCTGGCAGAGCAAGTCCAATCAACCCCTAAAGCAGCAGCACCAGATTTTGCCATATCACCTAAGGCAAACCAGCATCCTTTTCCGAAAACAATTACTGGTGTCTCATCTTTTAAAGCATCAATTATTTGTTGAATATATTTCCAAGAAAACTCTTGATAATCTGTCGGAGATAACATGCCCCCCCAAGAATCAAAAACCTGAACGGCATTTACACCTGCTGCGACTTTTGCCTTTAAGTACGCAATGGTAGTATCGGTAATTTTTTGTAGTAACTGATGCGCAGCTAGAGGCTGTGTAAAACAGAATTCCTTGGCTTTATCAAAGTTTTTACTGCCTTGCCCTTGAACGCAATAACATAAAATAGTCCAGGGTGAACCAGCAAAACCAATAAGTGGAATTTCATCATTCAACTTTTCTTTGGTCGCTTTTATGGCTTTCATCACGTAATCTAACTCGGTATGAACGTTTGGTACAAGCACTGCATCAACATCTTTTTGAGTGCGAATAGGATTTGGTAAATAAGGACCAAAATCGGGCTTCATAAGCACTTCAATATTCATCGCTTGTGGAATAACTAAAATATCAGAAAATAAAATAGCGGCATCCATACCAAATCTTCGGATGGGTTGTACGGTAATTTCAGAAGCTATTTCGGGAGTTTGGCAACGGGTAAAAAAATCAAAATCTTTTTTGATTTCCATGAATTCTGGTAAATACCGACCCGCTTGGCGCATCATCCAAACGGGTGGACGTTCAACAGTTTCTCCTTTTAGTGCTCTTAAAAATAAATCGTTTTTTAACATATTTTCTAGTTATTTTCTTCGCTTACTTAAAGCTAAATAGATGTTTCTATGATTGGTTTTGAAGAATAATTCATGATTGGGATGATGTTCTTTTTATAAAAAAGAAAATTATTTGAATTTCTCATTCACCAAATCAATAATGCTCTCCAAAGTAGGTGTTTTTGCAATGCGAACATCGGAAAAATGCTTTTTTGCCTCTTCCGCTGTAGTATCTCCAATGCAATAAGCAGCAATATTTGTGGTATTTTCTTGAAGGTAGCTTTGTACCGTAGACGGACTATAAAATAGCACTCCAACAACACTTTTAGGTACTTTTATTGGAGATTGTTTGGTGCTGTAAGCCTCAATCTCGTTGACCGTAATGTTATTTTCATTCAGTATGGTTGGGATATTGTCTAAGCGAATATCACTACAAAAATAAGTAACTTCTGTACCTTTTAGATAGTCCACCAGATAATTGGCAAGGTCTGTACCGTACTGCTCAAAATGAGTAACTTTTCCTATATGTTTCTCTATCAGGCGTTTGGTTTTGCGACCAACGCAATAAATATTTTTAAATTTTAGTTCATCAGGACTTATACTCGCCAAAATAGCTTCAACCGCATTCTGACTGGTTATGACCACATTCTGGATTTCCTTTTTAAGTGCCAATCTCGGAATTCTATTCAGACTTATTTGAAGAAAATCTTCAGAAGCTACTGAGATCTCAGGTTTAAAATCTGCTAGTTGATCTGCTGTTAATTTTTTAGTAGAAAATATGCTTGGTTCTTTGGTTAAACCCGCAATTTCGCGCATCAAATTTTTTCCACCACGATCAAAAATACGTTCAGCGGCTGCGATAGCTAAGTTTTCGTGTTTTCCAAGGATGGAAGTAAATTCCACTTCTATTTTCTTTTTGCCGTCAACACTTAATAAAATACCCTTGAGACTAATATTTTTATCCTTTATGGTCGATAAAGCACCAATAGGTGCGGTACAACCACCTTCTAAAATGTTTAAAAATTGGCGCTCTAAGCCTGTACAAATTTCGGTTTCTTTGTCGTTTAATTGCGCGCAAGCTTCTTTTGAAAATTCATCATTTTCTAAAGCCACAATCATAACCGTTCCTTGGGCGGGTGCAGGTACCATCCAAGTTAAACCAATTGTGTTTTCAAATTCTAAACCAACGCGTTCTAATCCAGCAGCGGCAAAAATCGCGCCATTCCAGTCGTTATTGTCTAATTTATCGGCTCTTGTTTGTACGTTGCCTCGCAAATCTACTACGGTATGCGTTGGGTATCTGTTGAGCCATTGTGCTTTTCTGCGTAAACTTCCTGTGGCAATTGTGGCCTCTTTTTGAGATAAAAACTCCTCATTATTCTTAAAAGCGAGAATATCCATATAATTCCCACGCTTTAAAACCGCAACTTGTATAATGCCTTTTGGCAATACGGTTGGCACATCTTTCATAGAATGTACAGCAATATCTATCTCACCGTTAAGCAAGGCAACATCCAAGGCTTTCGTGAAAACGCCCGTAATCCCTAATTCGTGAAGTGGTTTGTCCAGTACTAAATCTCCATCAGATTTTATGGGTACTAGTGACGTTTGGTAACCTAAAAATTCGAGTTGATTTTTAACGGTATTTGCTTGCCATAGTGCTAATTTACTATCGCGAGTTCCAATGCGGATTATTTTACTCATTTGTTTCTAGTTGTAATTGAAACACTTTTTGAATTAATGCCAAGCTGCTGTCAGCATCAATATCTTCTGCTTTTAAATGATTTGCAAATTGTTTGGTGATTTTCTGAATAATACGTTCTGTAACAATATCAGCTTGAACCGGGTCAAAACCAATCATTTTTCTGCTTTGAAAGTCGAGTTCTTCGTCTTTCATGGTTTTCAATTTCTTTTTTAATGCTTTTATAACAGGTGCAAATTTACGAGTTTCTAACCATTGAATAAACTCATCTTTAATCTGCTCAATAATAGCTTCGGCTTCTGGAATAAACTGTTTTCTTTTTTCTAAAGTATGGTCTGTAATTTGTGAAAGCTGATCTAAATGCACTAGGCTTACATTGGGCAAATCAGTAACATCATCACTCACATTTTTAGGAATAGATAAATCCAAAATCAAAAGTGGTTTCTTAGTATGAATTAATTCTTTCGATATGGTGGGGGTTTGAGCGCCTGTAGCTACAATAAGCACGTCAGAATTTCTAATTTCTGTCTGTAAATCCCCATAATTTTTCACAATCAAATCGAACTTACCAGCTATTTTATCAGCCTTGTCTTTAGTTCTGTTGATGAGCGTTATTTTGGAGTTTTTGGTGTGTTTTATTAAATTCTCACAGGTATTTCTACCGATTTTCCCAGTACCAAAAAGCAATATTTTCTTATCGGAGAAATCAGGGATAGTTTTAAAAATATATTGAACAGATGCAAAGGCAACAGAGGTAGCTCCTGATGATATTTCCGTATCATTTTTAATACGTTTGCTCGCTTGTATCACTGAATTGCATAAACGTTCTAAAAACGGATTGGCAATATCGAACTTTTTAGAACGATTAAAGCTTTGTCGTAATTGACTTATAATTTCAAAATCACCTAAAATTTGACTGTCTAAACCAGTCCCAACTCTAAAAAGATGACTTATAGCATCATTATTTTTATACACATACGCTACCTCTTGAAATTCTTCAACGGTGCCCAAAGTGTTATCACAAAGTAATTTTATTAATTGATAAGGATGTTGCGTGAAACCGTACAATTCGGTTCTGTTACAGGTTGAAGTTACTAATAAGCCATTTATCCCTTGTGCTTTGGCTTGCATTAATAAACTATCAATAGAAGCTTCAGCTAAACTAAATTTTCCACGTATTTCGGCATCAGCTTTTTTATAGTTGAGACCAATAGTGTAAAAGGAGTTATGTTTAGAAATATGATAATCTTTCATGTAGTCTTTACAATCGGGTGCAAAATTAAGCCTATGTTACTTAAAAAAGTAACGCTCGAGGAACAATTAGTATCGTTTTAAGTTTTTTTAAATAATTTCGGGATTAATTGACTGAATTATAGTATTTTTACAGGGAATTCAAGGGTTTAAAGCATTTTTATTTAGAATGTTTCTAAATAGTTTTTTTATAATTCAAATCTATATGGAAGAAAAAAATATCGCTAAAGGTTCATTTGATGAAATTTTAATTGATGACGGATTCTTTGTATTAAAAATTCAGAATGATGACGCTCAAAAACAAATAGTTAGCAAAGAAATCGATAGTTCTTTTATTCAATTTCATTTTTGTTTAAAAGGGAGTGCTAAGTTTATTTTTAATGCCGGTAGATATGCGTTAGAAGTAAAAGAAGAAAATTCGCTCTTGCTTTATAATACAAAGATAGACTTACCCCTAAACTTAGAATTACAAGCCAATTCTTGGTTGGTCTCTATTGTGATGACCATTCAAAAATTTCATTCTTTATTTTCAAAAGAAGCCGATTATATTCCATTTTTAAATAAAGACAATAAAGAAAAAAAATATTACAATCAAGAAGCTTTTAGTCCTGCTATTGCTATTATTTTAAGTCAGATGATGAATTATAATCTTCATCCTTCTATAAAAGAGCTTTACATTAAAGGTAAAGTGTATGAATTAATTTCGCTCTATTTTAATAAAAGTAACGATACCAATATAGAACAATGTCCGTTTTTAGCGGATGAAGATAACGTTCGGAAGATTCGAAAAGCCAAAGAAATTATGATTAGCCGAATGGTAGAGCCACCAACCCTAGCAGAATTATCTGAAGAAATAGGACTTTCCTTAAAAAAATTAAAAGAAGGTTTTAAACAAATATATGGAGACTCCGTTTTTAGCTTTTTGTTTGACTATAAAATGGATTATGCTCGTAAAATGTTAGAAAGTGGGCAACATAATGTCAACGAAGTAGGCTTAAAAGTTGGATATAGCACGGCAAGTCATTTTATCGCAGCTTTTAAGAAAAAATACGGCACTACCCCTAAAAAATATTTAATGGCATTGGCGAGTTAAAATAAAAATGTAAAAAAAATTTATCTTAACTAAAACTTATGAAAAAAAAAGTTTAACATCTCCAAGGGGAGAGACAAATCAGAACTTGCCATTATGAGCCACTAAAGAATCATTTCCTAATTTTTATAAAGATGTGAAGCTTGTAAATTTTAATTCACGATATTTATACTTCAATTAACCCTATATAGCTTATGAAATTTGAACTAAATAGCAGTTTAATTTTAGTGATAGCTGCATTGTTTGCTTCCTGTGGAAGCTCTAAAATAGATCAGCAAGTGGTTTTAAACGAAACGGAACCTTATAGAATTTCAATGTCAAAAGTTAAGAATGTAACCCCTCAGATTTTAGTCTTTACTAAAACTGCAGGTTTCAGGCATAAATCTATCGAAAAGGGAGTAGAAACCTTAAAGGAGTTGGGGGTTCAGAACAATTTTGGAATTACGCAAACCGAAGATTCATTAGCTTTTACGCCTTCAAATCTAAAAAAGTACCAACTAGTTTTATTTTTGAATACCACTGGTGATGTCTTAGGGGAAGAGCAGCAAAAAGCTTTTGAAAGTTATATTAAAAATGGCGGTAGCTTTTTAGGTGTACATGCAGCTACTGATACGGAATATGGATGGCCGTGGTATGGTAAATTAGTGGGGGCTTATTTTATAAACCACCCAAAACAACAAGAGGCGAAAATTAATGTACTTGATAAAAAACATAAATCCACAGCACATTTGAAAGATACTTGGACTCATTTTGATGAATGGTACAATTTTAAAGACATAAATCCAGAAGTAAATGTCTTACTTAAATTAGATGAAACCAGTTATAAAGGAGGAATAAATGGCGATAATCACCCTATTGCATGGTACCATGAATTATATGGTGGACGTGTATTTTACACTGGCTTAGGCCATACAGATGAATCTTATGATGATCTGAATTTTAGGCAGCATTTATTGGGTGGAATTCAGTGGTGTTTGAAATAAGCTCGTTAGCCAACTCCCACTGCGCTCAGTTCAACGCCGAAAGGGGAAATCAAAATAAAGGGTGCTGCACTGAGCCTTTCGACCCCACTTAAGACAGGCTTACTTGAAGTGGGAGCTAGAGGGGGCTTTTGGCTAGCGAGGGCGTGCCACCATAATTCCTGTATTGCCCTTAATGTCTTTCAAATAATCTACTAGTGGTAATTTTGAAACTTCTACTCCATTACTACTTGAGGCATGTAATAAATGAATGCGTCCGTCTTTTTCTCGAGTAGCGATGCCGGTGTGCGTTATATCTAAACCTTTTATGGAAGTAGTTAAGGCAATAATATCGCCAGACTGAATTAGATGTTCATTCGCTTTAATTCGGTCTTGTGATAAAATACAAATCTCTTGACTGTTTAAATAATTTTCGGATGCTTTTATTTGTTCCAGATTGTCGTCATTTTCCTTTAAAAACGGATATAATTCCCGATGTGTACTCATAAAGTTAATCTCTTTAATAATTGGTGTGCCGCCAATTTCAGTCGTAATATCTTTAATTAAACTCTTGAACTGATTGTTTGCAATCCACTCCGAAAAGTAGTGTAAGCGAGACGAGTAACCGTTTAAATTACCGTTTTTATATCGAATGGTTTCAAGTATTGTTGTAAAATTATCAAAAGAGTTCTGTTCTTTGTTGAGCATCAAACTAAAGGCGAAAACATTTTCTATAAAAGTGGTGCAATCTAGGCCTTGAAAATTAATCACAAGTGATTCTGTTGCCCCAATTTCTAATGTTTTAGCGACATAAGGAGTCCCTAAAAAAGTTTTTCCAACGGCAACCAAAGTACCACTCATGTTTTCTCTTTTCAAAGCTTTGATTTCAGAAATTTTTTGAATAAAGGCTTCTTTGTCTTGAACAGAACAAACGAGTTGCTGCGCAAATGTGCAATTGGAGATCAATAAAATAAAAGTAAATAGCGTTTTAGTTTTCATACCGTATTTTTTCATTTCATTAAAAATGATTAAAATTGTTGGGCTAATTAAGACTCAAGCCTTGAAAAAATTGAGTTAAAAAATATATACTTCTAAGGATAAATTTTCGATGACTTTTTTTCGCATAACATGAAAGTAAGTATTGCAATTGATTGAAGCCTTGAATTATCCAAATAAGAAAACTCCTTAATAATCATAATATCCACCAAACCCCTGATCCTGATTTTCCCGATACACTTCAGCGCGTTGGCGGTCTCTTAGCATGAATTCTTCGATGACCACATCGAGTATTTCTTGGTCAGTATCAGTATCTTCAATAGGGTAGCCGTTGTTTTTGTAATAAGGCTTAGATTGTAGTTTAGAACTGCTTTCATATACCGCTAAGTACATTTTAAAGTTATTGTTGTACTCGTCACTTTTAAGGTATTTAAAGGCATAAGCGTCATAGCTTTCTCCACGATAACTTATCTTCTTTTGGGCTATAAATTGAATAGAATCTAAAGTAGCTCGAATATCTTCTTTTTCAAAAAGTTGGGCTTCGGCCAGCAATTTTTGTGTTTTATAGGCCGCTGGAAAAGCAGAGAGATTATCTTTATTATTTAGCTTGGTAAATAATAGATTTCTACTCTCTACGGCTTTAGCCAGCGATAATAACTTTTCTGTGTTTGTATTATTTTCATGGTGGGCAATTAGTACCGCTTTAGTGGTTTGTATATCGGCATCTTTGACTAAATCTAACTTATTAAAAAAGAGTTGCACTTCTTTTTCTGTCATAAAAGGATAAAGCAATTCAATATAATCCTCTAGAACACCAGTATTTTTAGCGGTCAATAGATTATCAAAATATGGGTTGGCATTGTTATTTCTGGGCGCTTTTCCTAATTCTCTTTTTAATTGAATTTTTGCATCATTCAAAATCTGATTTTTATATTTTTTATAGGTTTTAGCTTTGATAAATTCTTCTGACTTCAACTTAGCCAACAATGAAAAAATAGGAGATTTATATTCTTCGATACTGCTATAATCTAATATTTCAGGATATAATTTTTTAGCAAGTTGCAGACTATCCATAAAAGGTTTAAAAATCTGATAGATTTCAAAACTACTGGAGACTAAAGGTAAATCTATCGCCATAAAATCCAAAAGTTGTTGTGCAGCTTCGGAGGTCTTTTTCTTGGCGATTACTTGTAAAATTTTGGTTTGTGAAGCTGAATTGTTATAGGAGCTTTCATAAAAAGCTTTGTAAAAACCCATCTTTCTAGAACCATCTATTTCGGCTAATTTTTGAATAAGGTAAGATTGAATACTTTTTTGTGGCTCTCTGAACGGAAATTGCGAAATATAAAATTTCAACGAATCAATATGTTTTTTATTAAAATCGATAAATTGGTAACCACTTAATACAATACTGTCATTGGCCCTCAGCGCCTTGAAAAACTCAGGAGTTTTATCGGTTAAAATACTTTTCCCAATAACGGTATCTGTAGGCGTAAAATGGTCAAAAAATTCAGTAATAAATCTACTTGGTTTTGCTACCGTATCAATCACAGCTTTAATTTCATAAAGCAAACCATCCTTCAATACATTTTTTATCAAAATACCTCTTGTACTTGCGGTATCAGTTAAGGTTAAGATTAATTCATCATGACCTTCAGCAGATTTAGTTGACCTTTCATTACTAATTTTAAAGGTGTTGGTGGTGTATAATTTCTTTCGCAGCGTCCAAACCGAATCAATACTCGGAAACATTAAAAAATCGTGAGATTTGTTTACTTGTATGGCAATAGCTTCATTATTTTTGTTTTGATACACTGATTTTTTATTATACCCCATATAATCTTTGGTATTCTTTTTTTGATAACCATTGCTATTGGCAACGAACTGCTTTGGCTTCACAGTAGTTACTGTCGAAAAAAACATAGCGGTATCTTTTATCCTTTCAAAAGGTTCTTGGTAAACAGGCTTACTTATTTTAAACGACCTAAAAAATAATTGAGCTTCTGTACTGTCTTTGCTTACCATTCCTAGTAGATAGTAATCAGAACCTTCTAAAGCTGTGTGTAGGTGCAGCTTTTTCCCATTCAAAGCTTCAATTTTAGTTGAAGATGTTAAGGTGTTATTATTAAATACATTATAATTACCTTTAAGCTCTATATTTTTGTAAAATCGATCTTGAATTTCTTTTAGTTCAAAGGTATCTTCCTCTATGAAATTATAATCATTTAAGCTTACTTTTTTCAAAAACCGATAGGTATTATTTTTATTATCAAATCCTTGAATAAGTCTGTTTCCATTGCGTGATGTGTTGGTGAAGGTGTAATATGAAGGCATGTTAACTTCAAAATCTTTGTAGTTCGATGAAACTTGCTGTATTTGCGAATCTAAAGTTTTAAATTGAATGCTGTTGAAAATAGTATCTGAAAATTGTTGTACATAATCTTGATGACCACCCATTTTAAAAATGATAATTTCTAAAGGCGTAACATAAATTTGATATCGTTGATGTTCACCATTTTTCAACAAGTTTTTTAAATCGATACCTTCAAAACCATTTCTTGAAATCTTTGTTTTTTCAATGATTTTTCCAGGAATGTTTTCAAATAACAATTGGTCTATTTCCTCGATAGTTATCGTAGTTTTATTTTTTAAATAGGAAAATGTTGGAATCCTATTTACGGTGAAAAAGCTACCGTTTGCCAAGTCTGGAGAAACATAAAATGTATTAGAAAACTCTGCTACAGGATATAATTTGTTGGGCAATGCAATGGAAAACAATGCATCGTCGACAGATTGTTTTTGATAGGTATTTTCAAGTGTTTTTGTTTCTAGAAAAGATTTTTGTTGATTTCCTTTTTGGGTAGATTTTGAGGTAAGTGGTTCTACCGTGTAGCCTTTTTTTCTTAGCAGGGATATAACGCCTTTTTTGCCTGGTAAATGTGCTGCACCAATACCACTAAAGACTTTAGCTTTTCGCATAACCGAGTCTAAAGTATGTACCATATTTTCGTTTCGGATATAAAGCATATTATTTAGGTAATGTTCTGTATATAAACCTTGGTCTATGGAGTCTAATAAATTAATATTGCGTTCGCGGTACGCATCTTCGACCATTTGCGTAGGTTCTTTTTGTTGCATTTTTTTCTGAAGCCAATCTGCAGGTTTTTCTTTATTGGCACTAAAACTTGCGCGACCCACTAAGGTTGAAGATTCTTGTAAATCTTCCAATGCAACTATAGGCTTTCCAAACTTAACACCAGCTTGATAAATAAACATATCTAGATACGTCTCCTCTTCAAAGTTCTGCGAGTATTCATTAGTACGGTACAAAATATTATTTACCATTTGGTCATCAAATCCCAAATAGGCGGCGATTTCATCTTTTTCTGGTTCAGACAAAACAAAAGCTCTGCTGTAGAAGCCCTTTGTCATAAAGCTTTCTCCAAAATTGAAGCCCATACTGTCTTCATTGTCTAGCCATGTGTTCGGGTCGGATTCTAAAGCAATAATCTCGCTTTTATCTAAAGCTTCATAAAATACATCATCTAAACGAAAAGCTATTTTTTTACTTACATGCATGGTGCCGTACAAATAGGAACTTTGTTGTAATCCGTTGCCGGAAATTTCCCAAAGCAAGCTATTTTTTTCTTGAGCATTCACTCCGAGAAACAGCATTGCTAAAAAAAGAGTAAGAGTTAATCGCATGCTTTAATTTGGTTTTAATTTGGTTTGTAAACCTGAGGTTTACAGTTTAACGCTATTTATGCCTTATCTATTTTTTCAGGAATACTATTTTTTATCATTACTCTGGTATGCGGCAAACTTTCAGGATAATTCTGCTGTAAAAAAGTTACTAATTTTTCGCGGACATAAACGCGTAAATCCCAAGCAATAGAAGAGTCTTTAGCACTCATTAAAGCCCTAATTTCAACGTTTTGTGGTTGCGAATTGGTTACCTGAAGGTTGTTTACCTGTCCATCCCACAAATCGGTACTATGTAAAATCTGTGTCAATTCTTTTCTAATTTCATCAAAAGGTACTTTGTAATCAGTATATAAAAAAACAGTTCCAAGAATTTCAGAAGAAGTTTTTGTCCAATTTTGAAAAGGTTTTTCAATAAAATAAGTAGTGGGGACAATTAATCTTCTTTTATCCCAAATATTTACCACCACATACGTAAGCGTAATTTCTTCAATTTTGCCCCATTCTCCTTCCACAATAACCACATCATCCATCTTTATAGGTTGGGCAATAGCAATTTGGATGCCTGCTAAAATACTACCAATCATTTTTTGGGCAGATAAACCAAGAATAATGCCCGCAACACCGGCAGAAGCGAAAATGCTTACCCCAATTTCTCGAATACTTTCAAAACTCATAAGGGCTATTCCGATTGCAAAAATAACTAAAATGAAAATTACTATCCGCTCTAAAATATTGAATTGCGTATAAATTTTTCGAGCTTTTAAATTATTAGCTACTGAAACGTCATAATTTTCAATTACTTTTTGTTTAATGATTCTAATAATTGCTATCAATAACCAGGTAATAGAAATAATGAGTAATAGGGTGCTTATTTTTTTCAGAGGAAAACTAATATCTCCAATTCCTAAATTTTTATGGATTAATTCTATCCTAATCAAAATCGAAATAAATAAAATAAAAATCGGCGTACTGATTCTTTTAATATCATTTTTATTGATAACATACTTAGGATTTTTTCCAAAACGTTTAAGAATTTTTATAGTTATAAATTGAAGTAAAAGAAGAGAAACTATGGCACTAATAAGATAAATAAGAGCATTTGGCTCTTGAAAAGGTTTAGAAAACATGAGTGTTAGGATTTAGTATCGTTAAATAAAAGCAAAAATTGACTTTAACTATACCCGCATCAATAAAGAAATTACCTCTTTTAAAGATTATACTAGCTGCATGTAGTATTTTTGCAGTTGAAAAAGAAAAATTAGAGAAAATGAAAGGCGTTTTATTAGTCAATTTAGGTTCCCCTGAAAGTCCCACTGCCAAAGATGTAAAACCATATTTAGATGAATTTTTAATGGATGAGCGTGTTATTGACGTTCCAAAAATCCTTAGAAATATTCTCGTGCGGGGTATCATTTTACAAACAAGACCTAAAAAATCTGCCAAAGCCTATGCAAAAATTTGGTGGGATGAAGGTTCCCCTTTAGTGGTTATCTCAGAACGATTTACAGAAAAAGTGCGCCAACATACTAAAATGCCTGTTGCTTTAGGGATGCGTTATGGTAAAATGACCATAAAAAATGCCTTGCAAGAATTAAAAGATAAAGGGGTAGATGATGTTTTAGTAGTGCCATTATATCCGCATTACGCCATGAGTTCTTACGAGACTGTGGTTGTGAAAGTTATGGAAGTACAGCAAGCCTTTTTCTCTGATATAAAACTAACTACGCTACCTGCTTTTTATAAAAATCCAGATTATATCAAAGTACTTTCCGAAAGTATTGCCGAAGGCTTAAAAGATTTTGAATACGATCATATTTTATTTTCGTACCACGGAATTCCAGAACGCCATATCAGAAAATCAGATCCCACGAAATTTCATTGTAAAATGGATGGAAAATGTTGTTCCATCAATTCGGTAGCTCATCATAGTTGCTATCGTCATCAATGTTATGACACTACCGAAAGTGTTAAAGCCTATTTAGGTTTAACAGAAAGTCAGGTAAGTGTATCGTTTCAATCGCGTTTAGCGGGTGACCCATGGTTAAAACCATATACGGATTATGAGTTTGAGCGTTTGGCAAAAGAAGGAAAAAAACGATTAGCAGTAATTACTCCAGCATTTGTATCGGATTGTTTAGAAACACTTGAAGAAATTGCGATGGAAGGAAAAGAGCAATTTGAAGAAGCAGGCGGAGAACACTACACCCATATTCCATGTTTGAATGATAACGATGCTTGGGTAAGTGTAATGGCAAATTGGATTAATACTTGGGAAAGGACGGATAAACTACCCGCATAATGGCAAAAGTTTCCGCAGAACAATTAGGTTCTGAGCCCATCGGGTCCTTACTCATAAAACAAGCTGTTCCTGCTTCTATTGGAATTTTAGTAATGTCGCTAAATATTTTGGTCGATTCTATTTTTGTAGGGAATTGGATAGGTTCTATTGCCATTGCTGCGATAAATGTAGTGTTGCCCGTGTCTTTTTTTATTGGTGCTTTAGGAATGTCTGTCGGAATTGGCGGTTCTAGTATTATTTCACGTGCATTAGGCTCTAACAATCAAGCAAAAGCCTTAAAAACCTTCGGGAATCAAATTACTTTAACCCTTTTAATTACCATTACTATGGTGATTTTAGGATTAACGTATGTAGATAGCATTATTCCCGCATTTGGAGGAAAAGGTCGCATTTTTGAACCCGCTAAAACCTATTATACCATAGTACTTTACGGAGTGCCGTTTTTAGCCCTTTGTATGATGGGAAATACCGTTATTAGAGCCGAAGGAAAACCAAAATTTGCCATGATTGCCATGATAATTCCCTCGGTTGGAAATTTGGTGATGGACTATATTTTTATTTATATTTTTGATTGGGGAATGGCAGGCGCAGCTTGGGCGACCACCATTGGCTATATATTATGTTTTGCCTACGTGTTGTACTTTTTTATTTCTAAGAATTCCGAATTAAAAATCAATTTATCACATATTCGTTTAGACTTTCCTATTCTAAAAGAAATCAGTTCGCTAGGTTTTGTTACGCTTGCCAGACAAGCGACCACAAGTGTTGTTTATTTACTGATGAACAATATTTTGTTCGGTTTGGGTGGCGAAGCCATGGTAGCAGTTTATGCAATTATTGGACGAATGTTGATGTTTGCCCTATTTCCAGTTTTTGGCGTTACCCAAGGATTTTTGCCTATTGCTGGTTTTAATTATGGCGCGGGAAAACATCAAAGGGTAAAAGAAAGTATTTATACCGCCATTAAATATGCTGCAATCTTGGCAACCGTGGTTTTTATTGGTTTAGTGATTTTCCCAGCAGAAATTGCTTCTTTGTTCTTAAGTAGCAAAGAAGGCATGCCAGCCGAAGAGCTCGCCATAAATAATTACGTTTTGGAACATATTCCATTAGCAATGAGATTGGTTTTTGCCGCTACACCCGTTATTGCTTTGCAATTAATCGGTGCAGCTTACTTCCAAGCGATAGGAAAAGCAATCCCCGCGCTGTTACTTACCTTGACCAGACAGGGTTTCTTTTTTATTCCCTTAGTCTTTATTTTACCTATTTATTTTGGGGAATTAGGAGTTTGGATGGCATTTCCCATTGCTGATATTTTAGCGACAATCGTAACAGGTTATTATTTACGGAAAGAAGTGAAGAAGGAGTTAGAGGTTTAGTTTTTTAGTGATCAGGGAATAGGAGCAGTTCGCAGTTCTTAAATTACTACATATTGCTAACTGTTACCGCATACTTTATATCGTATTTTAAATTTTACCAAGCTGATTAAAAATATCTTCCAATGCTTTATCTAACTGAGGTTGTTTCCGTTCTAATCTATCCACAAAGTTTTCTGATACAGTAATGTCTGCAGCAACGCCTGTTTTTTCTAAATTATCACCATCTAAGGTATAACAACCCAAAGAAGGTAAACGGTAAGAAGAACCATCAACCAAGCCTTTTGAGGATGTAAAAACAATCCAAATACTTTTGATTGTTATCTACCCATCCATCGTAAAGCAAAGTTTGTTCTGCATTACTAGAGATAGGATGTACATTTACTTTAGTTTCTTTACCATTACGATTAAAAGTAAGCTCAATTTCATGGTCTTTTGAAGCCTCTAAGAAATAGGACTTTCTATTATTATCCATAATTACTTTTTCTCCGTTGACAGCGATAAGTACATCACCTTTTTGAACATTTTTACCAGTAATGTCTAGAGGACCATCGCTAATAATTTTAGCCAATTCAAACGGATTATCATGTGAAAACAGTAAGCCAAGAGCATTAGTTGTGGAATTATAAAACTCGTTTTTTTTCCTTTCCGTTAGAATTAAATCCGAAATGTGAGGTGTTTAATTCCCCTAACATATCATTAAAAAGCAAACGCAATTGAGAACGATTGGTCAAATACGGCAAGTATTGTGCATATTTCTCTTTTAAGGCTGTCCAATCTTCGCTGTGAAATTCGCTATCATAAAAATTCTCTTCGAAACCTGCCCAAGCTTCTGTAAACATTTGGTTGAATTCAGCTGCTAAATTTTTGGGAAAAGTATAAGTGATATCAATTTTTTCTAATTTATTTTTCTCAACTTCCAAGCTTTGTATATTGCCTTTGGCAAGGATAAAATAGGTGTCTTTTGATTGTGCGATTTGGAAGCTTGACATTTTTTCATCACTTACTTTTTCAATTTTATTTTTTTCAAAAGGAGTGATAATTGTTTTCCAAAGTTTGGTATCACCTTCATCATAATTGCTTAAATAATACATCTGAGTAGCTTCTTTTGTGCCAATTACAAACGGACTTTCTTGCAAACCAAAAGACGGACTAATATTTTCTATCCTTTGCATTATATCATCAGTGTTGATCGTAATTTCTAAAGCTTTAATGGGTCTTGTTTTAACTGGTTTTTGGTTCTTCTTTTCTGAAAAGTGCTCTATATTTTTTAGATTGATAAGGGTCATCATACTTGTCTAAAGGCATTTTTTAAATTTGAGCATCAGGATAATCATAAGGGTAGCTGGGCTTTACCAAATTCGATGAAAAGTACAATTATTTCCCGTCAGGCGACCACACAGGTTCACTTTCAATAACGCCTGTTTGCGTTAAATTCGTTGTTTTTTTATCTGCTAAACGGATTATAAAAATATCATGCTCGAAATTTCGGTAGGCGTTATACGCAATAGGTGTACCGTCTGGTGAAAACCTGGGTTGTGGTGCATAAAGCGCCCAAAATTCGTCAGTTGCCAGAACATCGCTCTTAAAAGTATTAAGGTCGAGTAGGCGGAGTTCATCTCTGCCGCTGATATAAACCGCTTTGGTTTGGGCAGTATCTAATTGAATATTTACATTGTTACGTAATTCGTTGGTATGTTGTTTTTCGGCTGTTCCGCCAGTTGCAGCGATACTGAAAATATTAGTATAACCTTTGTGAGTTCTTGTAAATAAAAGCGTGGTATTGTCTTTTAACCACTTTGCTTCTAAAACACGTTCTCCTGTTTTAGTGTCAATGGGCTTTGTGAATTTACCTTTGCTATCACTCACAAAAAGTGTTCCTCGCGATACAAAAGCTATTTTTTGCCGTCGGGAGAAACATCAAAATTGGTAATATTATCAGCAACTTTAAAATCTTGATTTTGATTTAAGGTATTATTCAGGGGCATCTGTATCGCCACTTTTTTAGTGGTTTTTGAGGCTACATCATACAGATGTAATAGATAATCTTTTTCAAAAACTACCATTTTGCCATTAGTACTCGCATGCGGTCCTCCTGTGGATATTTTGAAATTGGTTAAGGGAGTTTTAGTGGTATTATTGAAGGTAAAAAGGTTGTATTCACCTGTATTTCCCTCAGACACGAAATACAGCTGACCGTTTTGGTCAAACGTAGCCCATATATCCTTATCTTCATAATCGGTATATTCTTTATAGTCTTTTGTTGATGTGTAATACGATTTTATATTTGGATTATAAGCACCTTTATCGCGTTTGCGATTCGTGAAATTTTTACTTTTCCAGCTTTCGTTAAAAAAGATTTCTTCGGTTTTTGGGTGCGCGGCAATATTATACGTGGTATTAAAGTAGTTAGAAAATAACGCTTTTGGCGTACCACTGTTTTTAGAAACTTGATAGCCGCTATGCCGATTATTTCTCGAAGCCGTAAAATAAACAGTTTCTGAGTCCCATGATCAGCTATCCAAATCATCCACCGCATCATGAAAAGTGAGTTGTTTTATTACACCACCGTTTAAAGGCATTACATACACATCCTTATTGTCAAACTCACTTGAAATAAATGCCAATCATTTGCCATCTGGCGAAATTCTGAGCAAGCTTTCTTCTCCATTCATAGCCAATAAACAGACTGCAATGCCCCATTAGAAGCTACTTTCCACGAGTCACCATCATACGCGTAAATAAGGGTATCCGCATCATGCGAAAGGCTCGGGTCTGATAAAAAATAAGCTTCTTGCGCTCCAGTATTTGGAGTAAAAAAGAAATAAAAAACGACGACGGATAACCTAAAAAGTGTTTTTATTTTGGCCGAAAAATTGTTGCCGATAAAAGACACAAAAAAACCATTGCGAAATAATTATTACACAGAGTTCCGCAGAGAAAAAGGAGTTACACTGAGCAATCTTTAATATTTATTGGTGTAAATTACTGAAATAAGTGTCAAATTTAATCTGTGTAACTCAGCGTTTCTTTAAATTATTTAAACGAATAAAAGCACAATAGTTAAAATCGCACCTCCAATAGCGAAGTACATTCCTTTTTTAAAGATGGGCATTGTTGGGGTGTACATCCAAAAGGCAGATAATACAAAAAACAAGAGCGAAATACCAAAAAAAATGTTTAAGTAAAAAAGTGGGTCTTTTGTGGTAGCTTTATGTAATTTTTGCATTTTATTAAGTACAAAAGGGACTTCCATTTTTTTGACTTTAGCTAATCCCGTTAATTCATTATAGGTGCCGTTCTCAAAATATAAAAGATTTCCTTCTTCTTTTTCTAAGCTCAACTTCAAATCTAAGGCTTTGCCCAACTCCTCAATTTTTAAATTAGAATTAAGCTGCGTTTCTGTTATGACTTCTGTTTTTAAAAGATCTGTTTTTCTAAAAATTAAGGTAATTCCGCTTATGGCGTAAACCATCATTATTCCTGACAAAAAATAGCCTAGATATCTATGAATTATTCTTACTTGAAAGGAAAACGGGGTTTTTATATTTGCCATATTCGATACTAATTTCATGTTTTTATTTAGCTTTTATGGCTCCCGCAATATAAGATTTAAGAATAAAAAAAGCTATTTTTTTAATAAGCAGACAAAAATACAATTAGTTCGGATTTTGACTACAGATTTTTTAAGATTTTTTAAGAAGATAATTAGTATTCATTATTACTCAAAGCCAAACCTTTTTTAATAGCATCATTTTGAAAAATTTTCAATGCGATATCTTTTGCCCAAGTTTGATAGGTGAGTTTAGACGGATGAACGCCATCGCTGAAGAATTCCTCTTTTTTTACATCAATATTGAGTCGTTTTATCCAGTCTTTTAAAGTAATAACTTCCCCGAAATAATACACATGATCATATTCAGCCACAACTTTTTTAAGTTCTTCTCCTAAAACCTCCACTAAATTACCAATGGTTGCCTTTATCAAGGATGTAAAAGCAGGAAACTCTTTTATTGGTGGCATATTGCAAAAAACGATAGTTGTATTTGGATATTTTAAGCGAAGATTTTCAATTAAACTACGAATAGCTTTTCTCCATTTTGTTGGACTATTCAACTTAAAAGCGTCATTTCCACCGATTCCGATAGCAATAATATCAATATGTTGTTCTTTGATTTTTAGGACTAATTTCTCTGAGATATTTTTGGCAGTATAGCCACTTCGAGCATAAACTTGCCAGTCCACATTAGAGTGAAATAAGTTGGATAACTCCTCAGCTAAAGTCCCTGTAAACCCTTCTTCATGCGTTTGAACTCCAACCCCAGCTATAGTACTTTCACCGAGAGTAACTAACCGAATAGTACCTTGGTTCTTATAGCTATTTACGGAACCTTCCGCACCTTTAGCTTCAGGTAATTTGGGAACATTCACTCGTATTTTTTTACCTTGATAATAAATCAAGGGTAAAAGCGGTATGGTTAAAAGAGCACCAATATAGTATTTGAAATTCATTTGTTTTGATTATGAAAACGATATTTTAAAGCATAGCCTCGATATATTTTTATAGAACGCTAGATGAAATTTTGATGAAAATTAATCTTCCATAAAAATATATTTTGTTTTAAAATCAATTTTACAGGTCTTAAGAAACGCAACATACTCTTCTTTAAATATTTTCTGTTTATAATGTCCCTCTTGATTTTTAATATGGGAAATCACATTATTCAGGCAAGATTGACTAACTGTAAAAGCCCCAAAGCCAGTTTGCCAAGCAAATTTTTCCTTTGGGAATCGTTTTTCATTAATCCATTTTGATGAGTTGACTTTTATATCTCTGACCAAATCAGACAAATTACAATCTGGTTTAGTGCCAATTAAAAGACGAATATGATTTGGTATTCCTTTAATAACTATTAGTTTTTGATTTTTATTCGCAATTATACCAGAAATGTATTTATTCAATTCTTCTTTCCAGTTTTTGGCAATTAAATTATTTCTACCACTTACTGCGAAGATAATATGGAAATATAGCTGTGTGTATGTGTTTGCCATTTTAATAATATATTACTTGGTTAACATGTCGCTATTAATATTTTGCCACGTTGCGGCAGATTTAAAATTAACTTCTATTTTTCATTTTGGACTATTTTTCATTTGAAAATTTCAATCTATTTAAAAGGTCAAGGTTTAAAAACGTTGTATATCAAATTGAGTTTCTAGCTAATTTAATTAAGAAACCTCTAATTCTTTATACATTTAAAGCTCCAGAGGAGCTCAATTTTAATAGCTAAAATTAATTCGTTTTTGTAAAACGCCTTAGGTGTGTCATGTTTTTGTCAAAGTTTAAGAGGAGTATTAAATATTTTAACGATTATAAAGACATTCGTTTATCCAATTAGAACCTCTCTATGTAAATCGAAAGTCCTTTTTGTCTAATCGTTGTCGTTCGCGTTTAATGGTATATTTTCTAAAAACATCAATAATTTTTAAGCTATAATCTGTTTTTTTATAGTCTAGGATATAAATTTTGGTTGAATCCTAATCTTCTGTCAATTTGATTTTTTGTTTATTGTCTCCACTTGGGAATCTCGAACATATCTTCTGTCATTCATTTTTGGCTCATTCAAAAGGTTACAGATTTGAAATCTTGAACGATTGAAAAAAGAAAATTAATCCCAACAAAATGAAGACTCTAATCTAGCATAAATAAATCTACCCATTAACCCTAATCCCTTCATAAGCCTCTTTTATCAGACTTTCTCCATAACTACGCTCCAATCTTCTAATCGAAAAATGTGCTTGTGCCATACTTTGAAAATGATGTATAAAGGCTAAGTTAATAGCGGCACCACCAGCAGCACCAATAACAGGAACAGCTTGCACTACAAATTTTTCAGAAACCTGAATGCTAAATCGGGAGGCTATTATCCCTAACGCTTGTAAAAATGGGTTTGCACTGCCTTGTAAAAGTGAGCCAGCTACTTTTCCCACGCCTTTTGTGGCAGCTTTTAGGCTGCTGTCTAGGGTTATTTTTGTAGCATAATAAGCAGTTTCAAGGGTGTCGTCGTGTTTCGATTTTCCACCTAAGGCAAATACTTGTAAACAGGCAAGTTGACTGTCTAATTCCTTTAAATTTTCACCTTCGCTTCGGGCAATATCTATAATAGAGCGCATCATTAGGTTAGTTGTAATGGTTAAATCGGCTGCGAAGGCAGCAATGCCCCAAGCACCCCCTAAAATTCCGGAAGAAGTTACTAATGCTTTATAGGTTTTGTTTAAAGGAGCTGAAGTTTTTTGATCTTTTTTCATGGAAAGTAAATTTACTTTTACCACCCGTAATAAAACATCATAACTCACTTTTTGTATCCATTTTTGTTGTTTTTCAGGGAGTAAGTCCACTTTTGTTTGGATCATATTCCCTACCCTGTTTAGAACTTTTATCGCCCAACCAATTGCTTCCATTTGCTGCTTGGCTTTAGTTAAAATTGCTAAATCTTCAGCGGAAAGCTGTTTTTTTATTCTTTTTTCGAACATTTTTTATTTTGTTTCAAAACTATAAGTAGTTAAAGATAGTGGTTTGTTATATATTTCCCTTGCCGTTTAGGCGCCTAGGAGTTAACACCAAGTGCTAAATCCCGCAAATCTTGATTACAAAACGAATAAGTCAAAGAGAAATTTAAAAATAATTAATGTAACACTAAACCCATTATGGATAGCGTAAAGCGCTGAGTTGCTAAAACCCATTTTTCTCCTTACTTTAGAGCTGTATAATTACAATTCGAAAATAACATGAAATTCAACCACTTGAAAATCGCATCAGTATCACTTATACTGTGCTTAACACCTTTAACAACGTCTTCTCAGGAAAGAAAAAAAGCAAGTCAAACCGACATTACCATTCCTAAAGATTTATACTCTAGTTTAGAATACAGATCAATTGGCCCTTTTCGTGGTGGTCGTTCGGCTGCCGTAGCGGGAGTTCCTGACCAGCCTAATCTTTTTTACTTTGGCGCAGCAGGTGGTGGCGTTTGGAAAACGACCGATGGAGGTCGTGAATGGGAAAATATTTCAGATGGATTTTTCGGTGGAAGCGTTGGTGCGGTTGAGGTTTCTCAAAGCGATCCGAATGTAATTTATGTTGGAGGGGGAGAGAAAACTTTACGTGGTAATGTTTCCTCAGGATACGGCATGTGGAAGTCCGAAAATGCAGGAAAAACTTGGACGGCGATTGGATTAGAAAATAGCCGACATATTCCAAGAATACGTATTCATCCTAAAAATTCGGATATAGTTTATGCGGCAGTTTTAGGAGATATTTATAAACCTACAAACGAACGTGGGATTTATAAAAGTATTGATGGCGGTAAAAATTGGCGTAAAATCCTTTTTGTAAACGAACAAGCGGGTGCTGTTGATTTAACTTTTGATCCTAACAATCCTCGAATTTTATACGCATCTACTTGGAGAGCACAACGAACGCCTTACAGTTTAAGTAGTGGTGGCGTTGGTTCTGCTTTATGGAAAAGTACCGATAGTGGCGAAACTTGGAAGGAAATTTCAAAAAATGAAGGTTTTCCAAAAGATACTTTAGGAATTATTGGTGTTGCCGTTTCTCCAAAAAACTCAGATAGAGTTTGGGCAATCGTAGAAAATAAAGAAAAAGGCGGTTTGTACCGTAGTGATGATGGTGGCGAAAAATGGACATTGATAAATAGCGATCGTAGTTTACGCCAACGTGCTTGGTATTACACTCGGGTTTATGCGGATACCGAAAATGAAGATGTGGTTTATGTTTTGAATGTAAGTTATCATAAATCGGAAGACGGTGGAAAATCTTTTAAAAGCTTTAATGCTCCTCACGGCGATCACCACGATTTATGGATTTCGCCAGAAAACGGCAATAGAATGATTATCGGTGACGATGGCGGTGCGCAAATAACTTACGATGGTGGCGAAACGTGGAGCACTTATTACAATCAACCAACAGCACAATTTTATCGGGTAACTACGGATAATTCTTTTCCATATAGAATTTATGTGGCGCAGCAAGATAACTCTACTATACGCATAAAACACCGTAGCGATGGCTATAGTATTAGTGAGGCTGATTGGGAGGAAACCGCAGGTGGTGAATCGGCTTGGATTGCAGTTGATCCAAAAGATGATGATGTGGTTTATGGCGGTAGTTACGATGGGTTCCTAACGCGTATGAATCATAAAACGAATACCACAAGAGGCATCAATGTATGGCCAGATAATCCCATGGGAGCTGGTGCTGAGGCAATGAAATATAGGTTTCAATGGAATTTTCCTATTATTTTCAGCAAGCATAACCCAAACAAATTATATACGTTTTCAAATCATGTTCATGTAACCGAAAATGAAGGGCAAAGCTGGAAACTATTGAGTGGCGATTTAACGAGAAACGATCCTACTAAATTAGGCTCTAGTGGTGGCCCAATTACACAAGACAATACAAGCGTAGAATATTATTGCACCATTTTTGCGGCTAATGAGAGTCCGTTGAAAGAAGGCTTACTTTGGGTAGGTAGTGATGACGGATTAATTCATGTAAGCAAAAACGGAGGCGAAAGTTGGGAAAATGTAACACCAACAAATATGCCAGAATGGTCTATGGTGAACAGTATTGAGCCTTCTGCTTTTGATGAAGGTACTTGTTATATGGCGGCCACACGATATAAATTGGGTGATTTTCAGCCTTATTTATACAAAACTACCGATTACGGTAAAACATGGAGTAAAATAACCAACGGTATTCCCAATGAACATTTTACAAGAGTAGTCAAGGAAGATCCAAAACGCAAAGGCTTGTTGTACGCAGGTACAGAAACAGGAATGTATATTTCGTTTGATGATGGCGCGAATTGGAAACCATTTCAATTAAATTTACCGATTGTGCCAATTACAGACTTAGCGGTTAAAGATGATAATCTAATAGTAGCAACTCAAGGGCGTAGTCTTTGGATGATTGATGATTTAACTGTTTTACATCAATTGAATAAAGCTGATAAAAATAAGACTTCTATGTTATTTAAACCTAAAGATGCTTACAGAACTAAAGGTGGAGCCAGAAGTGAGGCTTCAAAACTGGAAGGACAAAATCACCCTAATGGTGTTATTACTCATTTTTATCTGAAAGAAATGAATGAAAAAGATAGTATTGCGTTAACGTATTTTAATCAGAAAGGCGATACTTTGGCAAGTTATTCTAATACTGCAAAAGAAAAAGACAAAAAACTCGAGCTTAAAAAAGGAGGCAATACCCATGTTTGGGATACAAGAGGTAAAGGTGCAGAAAAATTAGAGGGTATGATTTTGTGGTGGGCGAATTTAGATGGTGCGAAAGCTGTGCCTGGTCTTTATAAAGTAAGCTTAAATGTGAATGGAAATAGTACTTTAAAAGATTTTAAAATAATTCCAGACCCAAGAGCTGAGGTTTCTATTGCTGAGATGCAAAACCAATTCGATTTTATTAGTGATGTGAATACAACTATTGATAAAGCGCATCAATCCATAAAAAAAATCAGAAAAATAAATACTCAATTAGATGCTTTTACGAAGCAATATGCAGATAATATAGCCACTAAAGAATTGGTAAAAAAAGCTAAAAAGATAAAAGAAGACTTTAGTGAAGTTGAAAAAACCTTGTATCAGACACAAAATAAAAGTGGACAAGATCCCTTAAATTTCCCGATTAAATTAACCAATAAATTAGGGCATTTAAACAGTTTGGTGGCGATTGATGATTTTCATCCAACAGAACAAGATATTGCGGTAAAAAATGAATTGACAACCAAAATAAATGAACAATTAAGTACTTTTGACGCTTTGATTACCAAAGAAATTCAAGACTTTAATTCGGAATTTAACCAGTTAAAACTAAACTATTTATTTATTGAATAAACTATAATACAATGATAAAAAAACGATTAATTTTAACTTATTTGCTAGTCTTAATGGGGTTTTTTCAAGGCTGGAGTCAAGCTGTTGAAGACTATTTTAAGCCTTTAAAATACAGAAATATTGGTCCGTTTAGAGGAGGTCGTTCTGTTTCCGCTACTGGTGTAAATGGCGATGCACTTACCTATTATATGGGTACTACTGGCGGGGGATTGTGGAAAACATCAAACGCAGGAAATCAATGGGAAAATATCTCTGATGGTTTTTTTGAAATGGGTTCCGTTGGGGCGATTGCTGTAGCAAAATCAAATTCTAATATTTTATACTGTGGCATGGGCGAACATGCTCCGAGAGGAGTAATGACTTCCTACGGTGACGGAGTCTATAAATCCACAGACGCAGGAAAAACTTGGAAAAAAATGGGCTTGGTAGCAACTCAGCAAATTTCTAGGATTATTATTCACCCCACGAATCCAGATATTGTTTTCGTAGCAGCTCAAGGCGCATTACATGGCCCTACAAAAGAACGTGGAATTTATAAATCTATCGATGGGGGACAAACTTGGAAAAATGTTTTATATGTTAATGATCTAACAGGATGTTCTGAACTGAGTTTAGACGCTAATTACCCCGAAATTATGTATGCTACGATGTGGGAACATCAACGAACACCAAATATGGTAATTAGCGGCGGTAAAGGTAGCGGAGTTTATAAATCTATGGATGGTGGCGAAACTTGGTTTTTAATCCATAAAGGCTTACCCGAGGAAAAAGGTAAAATGGCTATTGCCGTAAGTCCGACCAACTCTGATAAGGTGTATTTACTTTTAGAAAGTGATAGCGAACAAGACAAAGGTGGTTTATTCGTATCTTATGATGCTGGATTAAACTGGAGTTTTGTGAGTGGAGATAATAGACTCACTCAGCGCGCTTGGTATTATATAGAATTGTTTGTGGATCCAAATAACGAAAATACGGTGTATGTGTTGAGTGCCCCTGCCTTACGTTCTGAAGATGGTGGAAAAACTTGGGAAACCTTGTCGGGTACACATAGTGATTATCACGATTTATGGATCAATCCCGAAAATTCCAAAAACTTTGTCATTGCCAATGATGGAGGAGCTGCAGTAAGTTTTGATTATGGCAAATCATGGTCTCCGCAAAATAATATGCCAACCGCTCAGTTTTATCGTATTAATACGGATAATCTGTTTCCTTACAATATTTATGCTGGGCAGCAAGATAATTCTTCCGTAAAAATTGCAAGTTTGGCGTTAGGTAGTGGGTCAATTTCCGAAAAAAATTGGAGTAACTCAGCAGGAGGAGAAAGTGCATTTTTGGCCTTTAACCCAGATGATCCTAGGTTTGTAATGGGAGGCAGTTATTTGGGAACTATTGAAGTGTTAGATACGAAAACAAACACGTCTGTTCAAGTAATGGCAGCTCCTATTCAATATTTAGGAAGAGATGCGCGTGACATGAAATATTTGTATAATTGGAACGCTCCAATTATAGCGTCGATCCATGAACCTGGTATTTTTTATCACTGTGCGCAATTGGTATTGAGAACTAAAGATATGGGGAACAGTTGGGAAGAAATTTCACCTGATTTAACCCGAAATATAGATGAAAAACAAGGAAAAGGTGGTGGTCCTTATACCAACGAAGCTGTAGGTGCTGAAAACTATGGCACCATAGCTTACATGATTGAATCGCCACATGAAAAGGGAGTTTTTTGGACGGGTAGTGATGATGGATTTGTTCATATAACCAGAGATAATGGTGTTAGCTGGGCGAATGTTACTCCGAAAGACTTAGAGGAATCTTTGGTAAACGCCATTGAAGTTTCACCTCACGATAAGGGAACGGCTTATATTGCCACCACCAAATACAAATTCAATGATTATACACCTGCTATTTATAAAACCACGGATTATGGTAAGAACTGGATAAATATCAGTAAAGGTTTGCCTTATGGCGCTTTTACTAGGGTGGTTAGAGAAGATGCTGTCCGCAAAGATTTGTTGTATTTAGGGACTGAAAAAGGAATTTATATTTCATATAATGGAGGCAAAAAATGGGAAACATTGCAATTAAATATGCCTAGAACACCCATTTTAGATCTTAAGGTACATCAAAATAACCTTATTGTGGCTACCTCGGGAAGATCATTTTGGGTTCTTGATGACCTTTCTGTTTTAAACCAATATAAAGGCACTAAGGAAATTAAATTGTATCAACCAGCACCGGCTTTAAATGGTTCTTGGGGCAGTCCATTAAATACAAATTCTGAGGAATTTGATGGCATGGACCCTTTTGATGGTATAAATCCTGCTAACGGAATGGTACTGTATTATGAACTACCAGCTATGGCAGACGATGCGAATATATTCTTAGAAATTTCAAATGAAAAAGGTCAATTAATTCAAACTTTTAGCTCCAAAAAAGATGAAAACTATAAAAGTTACGCTGGTGCTCCACCAAGACAAAAAGTGTTGCCTAAAAACGAGGGATTAAACCGTTTAGTTTGGGATTTAAGATATCCTACCATGCCTGGAGTTCCTGACACCTATATTGAAACGGATTTTCGGGGACATAAAGCAATTCCTGGAACTTATACTTTGAAGATGAGTGTTAATGGGAAAGAGGTTTCAACTGAAGGAAAAATCAAAACAATGCCTAGCCTTGAAGCTGCTCAAGAGCAATATATTATGTATGATGATTTTATGAAATCTGCGGCTGCTAATGTAACGAGCATGCACAGCAAAATTAATACACTTTTTGAGATACAAACGCAGTTAAAAGTTATTTTAAAAGATGTAAAAGAGGAGCTTTTAGAGAAAGAAGGTCAAAAATTAGTAGATCAACTGCAAGCTTGGGATGGCGATATGATTCAGAGAAAATCTAAAGCCTACGATGATGTAGAAAATTTTCCGAATAAATTCACGGCGGAATACCTGTTTTTAATCAATCAAACAGCGAATGATTTAGGAGCCTTAAATGAGTCGTCTAAAGCTCGAAAAGCAGAACTAGATGCCCAATGGATAAGCTTAGATAAACAAGCTGCCATTCTTTTAGAAAGTCAAATACCAGCTTATAATGCAAAACTATGGAGTTCTGGAATTGGCGCAATTAGAATAAATAATTAATGACAGAATTCTATTTATACATTAAAGCACTGCATTTAATATTTGTAACCACTTGGTTTGCAGGCTTGTTTTATGTGCCTCGCTTGTTTATAAACCAAATTGAGGCATCCTTAAAACCATCCCCAGAGAAAGAAATTTTAACCACAGCTTTTAAATTAATGACCAAAAGACTGTGGTATATTATTACTTGGCCATCGGCTATTTTAGCCACCCTTTTCGCTGTTTGGCTGCTTATTTTGTTTCCCATGTGGTTACAACAACCTTGGATGCACGTAAAGTTAGGTTTTGTGCTTTTGTTATTTATATATCACTTAAAAAATCAGCAAATGTTCAAACAATTTCAGCGCGATGAAATAAAATACACGTCTAATTTTATGCGGATATGGAACGAGGGTGCGACGATTATTTTATTTGCAGTAGTGTTCTTAGTTATTTTGAAAACGACTATAAGCTGGGTTTATGGCGTTGTTGGCATTGTTGGATTAGGAGTTTTACTGATGTTAGGCATCAAACTATATAAAAAAATACGTGTTAAAAATCCGAATGCCTAGCTTTTTTAAATTCAGAATCTTACTCTGGTGCAATTATTGCTATCTTTAAATTTAGTTTATTTAAATAAAAATATTTGTTCCAAAAAGTTTCTCTCAGATCCCGAATATTTATTTCGATGATTTTGTTGGTGTTAGTTGCATCAGTACTCATCGCAGGGGTGACCATTTACCAATACGGAGAGCAATCCAAAGATTACCATCAAGACCGTTTAGAGCGCAAAGAAGAGCAGATTAAAGAGAATATAAGATACACGTTGCAACGAACTACGTATGTACCTACCACAGAAAATTTGCATTTGATATTTAAAGATGAAATTTATCAAATAGCCGATGTACTCAATGTCAACTTCAATATATACGATTTAGAGGGTAATTTAATAAAAAGCTCCCGTCCAAAGTTCGAAAATGACGCCATTTCTTTGTGCTTACAACCAAATGTACTTAACAACTTAGAAAAAAGTGTAGATGCCCGATATTTAGAAGAAAAATCGGCTGCGGGAAACAAATTTCAAGCCTCATACACCTATATCACTGATGCTAAATTTAAACCTATCGGCATCTTGAACTTACCGTATTTTGAAGACAACTCATTCAACGATAAAGAATTAAAAGAATTTTTATTGCGCTTGGGTGCCGTGTATTTATTTATGCTCTTCATTGCTATTTTGTTGGCTTATTTTATATCAAAATATATTACACGATCCTTGCAGGCGATTTCTGATAAAATGACCACCACGTACTTGACTAAAAGCAACGAGAAAATTTATGTTAAAAATCCAACAGTGGAAATAGGGAGTCTGATTGATTCTTATAATGCCATGATTGATGAATTGGAGATTAGCGCAATTAAGTTAGCCAAAAGCGAAAGGGAACAAGCTTGGCGTGAAATGGCAAAACAAGTAGCACACGAAATTAAAAATCCGTTAACCCCGATGCGATTAACGGTACAAAGTTTTGAACGTAAGTTTGATGCTCATGATCCTGAAATTACCATTAAAGTTGGGGAATATTCTAAAACCTTAATTCAGCAAATTGATACGATGAGTAGTATTGCTGGAGCTTTCTCGAATTTTGCTGAAATGCCCGCGCAACAAAATGAAACCTTAAATGTGGTGCAGGTTGTAAAGCTGGCTTTAGACATTTTCAATGAAAATTTTATTCATTTTATTGCAGAAAAAGACGAAATTATTTCAAAATTAGACCGCACTCAATTAATAAGAGTAATCACTAATCTCATTAAAAACGCCATTCAGGCAATTCCAGATGTGGCTACGCCTAAAATTTTGGTTACGGTAAGCATGGACGGCGAATTTGCTGAAATATCAGTAGCTGATAACGGAATAGGTATCGCAGCTGAGTTTAGGGAAAAAATTTTTGAACCAAAGTTTACCACTAAAACCAGCGGTATGGGTTTAGGTTTAGGTATGGTAAAAAACATCGTAGAAACCTACAATGGCACAATAAGTTTTAAATCGCAACTTGGTAATGGGACTGTCTTTACCGTGAAGTTTCCAAGATTTGAAAAGTAAATTAAGACTATTTCAGCCGTGTTAAATAAAAAGCATGCAATCCTCACAGTTCTTCACTTCGCCATAATAGGTGTTCCTGTATTTATGGATCGTTTTAACGGGTAAACCCATAAAATACTTTTTAATATAGGTAACATTAGTACTTAATTTACCCATTTTTTGGGTATATAATTTTTCGGTTTTGGTTTCTCTTTTTACGTAAACTAGTTTCATGCTAAAATTATTTTAAGCGGTAACTTAGTATTTTTTAAGGCATATCCAAGATTATAATGTTAAGGTTTTGTTATTCCGTTTTAAGGGGTAATAGCTTTAATTTACTGGGTTTTAGGATATCTCAAAGGGTCTAATTAAAAAGATATAAAGTTTATTAGGATGCTTTTAAACACTATAGAGCCAACTCTGAAAATGTTTGCTAAATTTGTAAGATATGCTTAAAAATTCTGAATACAGCAACTAATTAAATGTAAACGCTATGAAATTCGATAATATTCTGATCCAAATAAACGGTAATTTAGCAAGATTAACCATCAATCGTCCTAATAAATTAAACGCCCTTAATCGAGAGACTATTCAAGAGTTACACGATGCTTTTAAGCAACTTGACGAGGATAAAAAAATCAAAGTCATCATCATTACAGGTAGCGGCGAAAAGGCCTTTGTAGCCGGAGCTGATATTTCTGAATTTTCAGAATTTTCAGTCGAAGAGGGTGGAAAACTTGCAGCACTTGGCCAACATTTATTGTTTGATTTTATTGAAAGCTTAGGAACACCAGTAATAGCTGCTGTAAATGGTTTTGCCCTAGGTGGTGGTTTAGAATTAGCCATGGCATGTCATTTTAGAATCGCTAGTGATAATGCAAAAATGGGCTTGCCAGAAGTATCATTAGGCGTAATCCCAGGCTATGGAGGTACGCAGCGTTTGCCGCAGTTAATAGGCAAAGGTAGGGCCAATGAAATGATGATGACCGCAGGAATGATTGATGCGCAAAAGGCATTATCGTATGGACTCGTAAATTATGTGGTCCCGCAAGAAGAATTATTACCCCTTTGCGAGAAAATAGCCAGCAGGATATCGAATAATTCGTCTGTCGCCATTTCTTATGCAATAAAAGCAGTAAATGCTGGTTTTAATAGTAGTATTGATGGTTTTAAAGAAGAAATAAAAGCCTTTGCAGCCTGTTTTGGTACGGCAGATTTTAAAGAAGGCACAACGGCTTTTTTAGAAAAACGAAAAGCAAATTTTGAATAATCATTGACAAAAACCAAATCATAAAAACCTAAATACCCACTATAATAATGCCTAATAAAAGCTTATTCATCTTGTTTTTTATCGCTTTTTTCTGATTTGTAAAAGCACAAGAAATGACAATTAACTAAACTTTCAGTGAAAAATACCACGAAAGTTTTAAATATTTTAACTTGTTAACCATAGGGCCGACGATAGGGGATGTAGTATTTAGTACGTTTTTATTTTACGGTTATCATTTTGAAATCTCGCGGTTATTTCATAGAGCATTACAATCAAAATTTAGAACTTATTTCCGAATACAATTACAAATTAAAAGACATCAATTATGTAGATGCGTTTATTAAGAACGGACAAGTATATCTGCTTTTTTTAGAGTACAATTATGCGGCTAAAGCTTATGAATACATTGGTCATAAAAGTTAGTTTATAACCTTTAATTTTAAACAAGAAAAAATTTTAAAATCGATTCTGATCCGGTTGAAGAGTCTTTAGACCGCAATTATTGCAACCGTAACTTTTCATCTGGTTTTACGACCACTTTACTTTTTGACAAAGAAAAGTTGGCCTTCGCCATCAGCGCACTTCATAAAAAAGGAAAAGATAATAAGCATACGATGCACGTTTTTGATGCTAATCTAAAAAAATTAATGGAATATGATTTTTCTAGCGAAATTGAAGAGAAAAACCATGCTTTTGAGAATTTTACCATTTCAAAAGACCAACAACAGTTATATTTAACGGTAAAAGCCTACTTTAAAAAGTAGTATTTTGAAATCACCGAACGTAAATTTCAATATGAGTTTTTACAAATCACGCCCGAAGGTGGAAAATTGCAAACCTTTGCAGACCCAGGGAAATTTCCGGAAGCTTTAAATCCAATTTTGATAGCAGATAAACTGGTTTGTGTGGGGTTTTATTCTAATAGAAAAGACAACAGGTACAACGGAATTGTTTATTTTGATATCGACCCAAATAGCCTGCAAATAACAGCGCAAAAATACCACGAATTTTCTCCTCAATTTATGTTAGATAAATTTGGAAGAGATGAAGATAAAGATGTTAAAAATCTCGTTTTTAAAGAAGTGGAGTTTGCTAACGATTACATTCTGTTTAATGCAGAAGAATATTTTGTCACCACAAGTTATCAGAGCGACCCAACAGGCTCAAAACTTAGGATAGACAGGTACCATTATAACGATATTGTGAGTGTTAAACTCAACGCAAATAATGGTTTGGTTTGGGCACGCAACATCAACAAATCGTAGGTTACCCAAGGCGATGCAGGTTTTACCTAGTACTCCTCTTTTACCAAAGATAATAACACCTATTTTTTTATTAGTACGGCAAGCGAAAATCCACAACAATTAAGTGATAAACGTATTATGGTTAGACGAGGATTAAGAGGTGACAGAAACGTTTTGTGATTAAATTAGGCCTCACTGGGCGTATGAACTACAAAAAAGTAATCGATAGCCAAGAAGCAAGATTATCTGTAATGGTCTCTGTTCCTTTAATTGATAAAGCAGAAGATAAAATACAATTTTATACCAAAAGAGGAATAAAAAAACAGCTGGTGAAGGTCGATTTTAATTAGTGAAACTCAATTTTGAAAAATAGCAAAGCTATGAATTGAAAATTATTAGTTGAATTAATCCCCCTTTTTCAGTGGGATTTGGGATTTAATACTCTGAAGCTCTGCGTCGAAATATTAAAAAGTTACTTCTATTTAATACCTAGATGGCTCTGCCACATGGTTTTTCATTGACACCTGATTTTTGGGTTTATTACTCCTAGGTTTTTCCTTGTCTTATTTTTTTAATTTGGAATTTGGAATTTGTTTTTTAAAATTTGAATACCTTGTACTCACTTAAAATATATAGTTAATTGCATGTAACCAAATTAAAAAAAGGCATCTATATTTTATATGGTGAATGTTTCGGTTATCATAATCCAAATTAGGAAAATTTTTAAATTTAGTTTATACTGCTTTGTAATAGGTGAACTTGGTTTTGGATAATTAAAATGATGAATAAAATCAGACTTTATGCATTGTTATTTTGTTTTAGTTTAGTCAGCTGTTTCAGTTCATTTTCACATAAAATAAATCAAGAAATTGCTAAATTTACTACCAACGACCCAGAACAAATACGCATCAATAAATAACTTACTAATTAGACAATTGGTAAAAGCTACTAAATGGAACATTACGAATAACAGCGCAATTAATGATGCGTAAAACCGAGTATTTTATTTGATAAAATTAATTCACAGGAAAAAAGCTTCTCCAAACTAAAGCGAAGTTTCATAAGCAATAAGAGAAATTTAGTAAAAGTCATCAATCTTATGCGAATTTGATGATTTTCTACTTAAAAAGATTTGGATTGATTTGAGTTAAAAACTGCTAGAAAACGTATAAATTTTAGAATTAGCATATCTTTGAAGTTAAGTACTTCTTGATATGAAACAAAAAACAGCCATACTCTTAGGCGCAACTGGATTAACAGGAGGCATTATTTTAGATCTTTTACTGAAGAATGATTCCTATAACAAAGTAATACTCTTTTCAAGAACTTCGGTTGGTTTTACGCATCCAAAAATAGAAGAACATCTCATTGATCTTTTACAGCTAGAAAAGTATAGTTCGGACTTTACTGGGGATGAAATTTTTTGCTGTATTGGCACCACTAAAAAAAAGACCCCAGATAAAGAAACCTACAAAAAAATAGATTTTGGGATTCCTGTGGCTGCGGCAAAATTGGCGCATCAAAACAATATAAATACCATTATCATTATTTCTGCGCTTGGTGCTGATGCCAAAAGCTCCGTATTTTACAACCAGATAAAAGGTAAAATGGAAAATGCAGTCATCGCACAAAAGATAAAAATCACTTATATTTTACAACCTGCCTTAATCGGTGGTGAGCGCGCTGAGAAAAGAGTTGGGGAATGGATTTTTAAACAAGTAATGAAAGTCTTTGATGTTATGCTGGTTGGCAATTTGGCAAAATACAAAAGTATTGAACCCGAAACGATAGCAAAAGCCATGCTTTGGTTGGCAAATAATCCGTATCATGAGCTGAAAATTGAGTCTGATGTGCTTAAAAAAATTGGAGAGTAACATGATAGAAATAGAACGCAAGTTTTTAGTAAGCTCGTCGGCCTATAAAGCCCATGCTAAATCTAGAAAAAGAATAAGGCAAGGCTTTTTAAATACTGATCCAGAACGAACGGTTCGTATTCGAATTGCTGCTGAACAAGCTTTTTTAACTGTAAAAGGGATAGGGAACGAAAGTGGTGTTTCAAGGTTTGAATGGGAGAAAGAAATTTCGGTTTTTGATGCGGAAGCCCTTTTAGCATTGGCAGAGCCCGGAGTTATCGATAAAATTAGGTGCGAAGTAGCTGTGGGACATCATATTTTTGAAGTCGATGAGTTTTTAGGTGATAATACAGGTTTGGTAATAGCAGAAATAGAATTAACATCCGAAGATGAACATTTTGAAAAACCAAATTGGTTAGGCGAAGAGGTTTCTGGCGTAAAAAAATATTACAACTCCCAAATAAGTAAACATCCCTTTAAGACTTGGTAAAGCTGAAAGTATTAGCTCTATTCTGCCAAAATACCTTCTTTTTCAATCAAAGAAATAGGAACTAAATTTTTCTCTGTGATGTTATTTTTTTTAAAAACAAACCTTTTTTCATACAACTTGTTATCCGCATAAAAGGTAACAAAGAACTCGTTATCTAACTTAAAAACGGCTTCGTATAGCAATTCAATTTTTTCGAAAGATTTAGGTGCTACAAGTCCAAAACCGTGGCGCATAGTCGAAGTTTTTAACTCGTCATCATAGCCTTTTGAAACAATTAAAACCATATCAATTGGTGTATTTCGGTTATTGATAAGGTAGGCGTACCAATCTTTAGACGTAAAATCGTGATTCCATTCGTAGATTACTGCCACGTGAACATCTTTTGCAATAGGAATTTCTATATCTTTTTTCATTTTGTCTTCCTAAACTACCCAAAAGGGGATTTAATAAACTGTGATTTTTTAATTTTGAAAGCAGTAGCGTATTTACTTTTCTATTTAGAGGGCACTTTTAAACTGCTCTAAAAAACGAACATCATTTTCACTAAGCAAACGTATGTCGGTTATTTGGTGCAATAACATGGCAATACGGTCGATACCCACACCAAAAGCGAAACCGGAATACACATCGGGATCTATTTTACAATTCGTTAGTACGTTAGGATCTACCATGCCACAACCTCCAATTTCGAGCCAACCAGTACCTTTCGTGATTTTATAATCTGCTTCGGTAGCTAAACCCCAATAAACATCCACTTCGGCACTAGGTTCTGTAAATGGAAAATAAGATGGTCGTAATCTAATCTTAGATTTTCCAAAAAGCTCGGTGGTAAAAAACTGTAAGGTTTGCTTTAAATCGGCAAAAGACACATCTTTATCAATATACAAACCTTCTACTTGGTGGAAAAAACAATGCGATCTTGCAGAGATTGCTTCGTTTCTATAAACTCTCCCTGGTGAAATGGTTCTAATAGGCGGGGTATTATTTTCCATATAGCGCACTTGTACGGATGAGGTATGGGTGCGCAATAAGATATCTGGATTGGTTTGTATAAAAAAGGTATCCTGCATATCTCTTGCAGGGTGGTATTCAGGCAGATTTAAAGCCGTGAAATTATGCCAATCGTCTTCAATTTCAGGACCTTCGGACACATTAAAGCCTATACGTGAAAATATATCAATGATCTGATTGGTAACAATAGATATTGGATGACGCGCGCCTAAAGAAATGGGTTCACCAGGGCGAGTTAAATCACTATAAATTGATTTTTCTTCGGTATTATTTTCTATAATTTCTTTTAAAAGTTCTATTTTCTCTGTAGCAACCATTTTTAACTGATTGATGACTTGACCAAATTCTTTCTTCTGATCATTAGGAACATTTTTAAATTCAGCAAAAAAATCGTTCAATAATCCTTTTTTACCTAAATATTTAATTCTTAAATTTTCAATCGCTTCTTTAGAGTCTGTTTTAAAATTCTCTATTTCAGCAATATGTTCTTTTATTTTATCAATCATAACTATAAACTAGTCAGCAAATTTAAAACTTTATAACTGTCTCTTAATATTATTTTTTCTAAATTTTAAGTTTCTTTATTTGCAATTTAAGAAATCACTAAGAAGCCGGAATAGTATCTTTTACATTCGCTTTGATCCATTGTGTACATTCTTGAAAAGATTTGAATATATGTTCTTCCGGAATTAAACCAGGAATAACATCAACCCGTTCCATCATATATCTGGGTTGGATTAATAGATCTACAAATAATACATCAATATTCGATTTTTTTAAATCCATCAATACATCTTCCAAAGTATATAAGCCCGATTGGTCTAAATAGTGCATGCGATCTAACCTAATAATTACGGTGGAGGCCGTTTTTGGTATTTGATTGGCAAGGGCTTGAAATTCACTTGTGGACCCAAAAAACAATGGACCTTTTACGTGTTTTACAAAAACTTCTTCTTTTAAATGTATGGGAAAAATGGCTTCATCGGCCCAGGCTTTTTCTTCTTTTAATGTTTTTACATCAGAGCGCTGTGCGGTGAGGTCGCCCATTTTTTTCATAAATAGTAATGATGCGATGACAAGACCAATACCAACGGCATAGACCAGATTCCAAAAAGTAGATAATACCATCACCACTAGCATAATCAACACTTCAGAACTTAATTTTATAGGTCCAAGTTTTATATCTCTCGGCAAACTAGGAATGGCTTTTAAACCTTTATAATCCATAACGCTAATACCCACAGTAATTAGTATTCCTGCTAAAACTGCTGCGGGAATTTGAGAGGCAATTGGCCCGAGTGCAAGCAAAATAAAGAGAAGTAAAATACCAGCAACCATTCCTGAAAGTTTGGTTTTTCCACCAGAATTGATATTAACTACCGTTCTGATAGTGGCTCCAGCACCTGGTAAGCCGCCAAAAATAGCAGCAAGACCATTACCAATGCCTTGACCGACCAGTTCTTGATTAGGATTATGCTTTGTTTTCGTCATATTATCAGCAACTACTGAAGTTAATAAAGAATCGATAGCTCCTAAAAGAGCAAGAGTCAGCGCAGTAAAAAAATAGGGTGTGATGGAATCTAACTTAAATTGTGTGAAAATTTCTAATTGCGGCAGCGGAAAACCACCTGGAATGGTTTCAATAGGTCTATAGGGAAGTCCTAAGCCAAAAGCGATACCTGAAACCAGCAACAAAGCCACTAAAGTACTAGGAATGGCAGTTGTAATTTTTTTAAATCCATAAATAATCACGATGGTTATCAATGCCAAGCCAAATTCTAACCAATTGATTTTTTGTAGCGCTATAGGCATAACTTTAAGCGCACCTACTGTTGTCTTAGTTTCAGAAACTGCTAAAGTTTTCGCTTCAATTAATATGTTTTCTTGCGAAACTTCATTGGCTCTTTTAATAGTTTCTTGAAAATCTTCAAGCACCAATACTCCCTCTCCAGCCTCTTCTTTTAAAATATTTTCAAGGATAAGCTGTTCTGCTTGTGGCTTATAATTATTGATAAAGCTAGCATCATCCTCTGGATAATACCCAACCGCTGGTAATAATTGTGTTATGATGATGATGATGCCGATAGCTGTCATAAAGCCAGATACTACGGGATAAGGGATATAACGGATGTATTTTCCTAAACCCAACAATCCAAGTCCCATCTGCAAAAGTCCAGCTAAAAGAAATATGGTTAATATAGCAGGTAATGCTTTTTCAATACTTCCATCGTTTAGCGCAATTATGCCAGCAATAAATACCATGCTTACTGCGGTCATGGGTGCTGTTGGTCCAGAAATTTGAGTGTTTGTGCCGCCAAATAAGGCAGCAAAAAAGCTTATAAAAATAGCCCCGTATAATCCAGCACTTGGACCAAGACCAGAGCTGACGCCAAAGGCTAAGGCTAATGGAAGTGCAACAATACCCGCAGTAACACCGCCAAAAAGGTCTCCTTTAAAATTAGAGAAAATATTTTTCATAGCTCTTACAATTAATCTAAATGATATATTTCCATGATATTTTTTAAGTAACCCTCAAAATCAATATTTAAATCGATTAATTGTCCAGTATGGATGTCGAACACCCAACCGTGAACTTTTAAATCGCGATCCCTGTTGGCTTTCTGAACGGCTGCCGTTTTAATAAGGTTTACACATTGTTCTTTTACGTTTAGTTCCACCAAACGGTCATATCTTTTATCTTCGTCTTTAATGGCGTTGAGCTCATCTTTATGAATGCGATACACATCTCTAATATTTCTTAACCATGGATTCAAAACACCCAAATCAGCCGATTGCATGGCCGCTTTTACCCCTCCACAACCGTAATGGCCGCAAACGACCACGTGGTTTACTTTAAGATGATCTACAGCGTAATTGATGACAGACATCGAATTTAAATCAATACTAATCACCATATTGGCAATATTTCTATGGACAAAAACATCGCCAGGACCTAATCCCATTAAGTCTTCAGCCGTAACCCTACTATCGGAACATCCAATATATAATAGTTCGGGGCTTTGCCCTCTGCCCATTTCTTCAAAGTAACTGGGATTGGTGGCGAGTTTATCCGCTATCCAGATTTTATTATTTTCAAAAACTTTTTTTAAGTCCATTTTTTTAGTGATTATTTTTTCCCATTAGCACAAAACTAGGTCCTAGACCCAGCGCACAAATTAATTAAAATAATAAAAAAAGTTGCTAGATTTTAAAGTTAAAACCATTCGAACAGCAACAGATGATTGGTAAATCTTAAAGTACTTTTTGGCAAAGTATCTCTATAATTAAGCAGTTAAGTCCGGAGGTGGAATAATGATTTTTGCGAAATATTGTGAATTATACAAAAAAGAACTATTGATATAAGCTAAATTTTTTTGTTTTATTCTATAGGATAAAGCATAAAAATTAGGAGCTACATATTTCTCTATTTCTTTAACTTTTTCACCTTGGTGTTGTTGGTGTTCCTCTTCAGAAATATTTTTAACCAGAATTTTAAAGTCATTATCTAATATATAAATGACCGTAGGTGCCGCCAAAGCGAAAACCCAAATAAATAATAGTATATAAATTTTGTTAATGTTAATCATAAGATTAACAAATATAATGGTATTACTATTATTTAGAAGTTAAAAAAATTAAAAATCTTTGAGCAATTTTATACTTTTTGAAGGTAACCAACCCGTTTTACCGTCGGCTATTTTTATTTTTTGCCAATCGTCCAGCGTTTCTTCTACATTTACTTTAGCACCTTCGTGTAATCTAAAGCTTTCTGCGCTTCTATCGTTTGGTTCAGATTTTATAATAACTTCGTTATCAAAAACTATGGCAGGTTGGTTGGCATTGAATTTAGTGTATTCTAAATAAGCAATAACAATAGCAATTAAGGCTAAAAAAAGACAAATAATACTAGAGATAAAAGCTATTCTTTTATGGGTGGCGTAGCTTAAAAAGTAATACAAAATATAGCCTAAAACAAAAAGAAACATTAGAATTACGCTCAAATAACCCCATTGATCAAAAGAAAATTTAGCGGTGATGTTGTTGTAAAGTTTTGATAATCCTGTTTCCGGAAGTGTTGCAATAGCATCAAGTGCCATATTTTGAGCGTACGATAAATTATTGATAATATCTTGATCATTTGGTTTTAACAAAAGTGCTTTTTCGAAATTATAAATACTTGGAGCAATTTTATTTAATTTATAATAGGTGTTTCCTAGATTGAAATAGAGCTCAGGAGAATGTTCTCCTTTATCAATAATGGTCTCAAATTGTTTAGCTGCTTCTTCATATAAACCTTCATTATAGGCTTTGTTGCCTTTTTCGAAAAGGAGATTGTTTTGTGCAAAACCACAAAAACAAAGGTTTAAAATAAATATAAATAGTAGTTTTTTCACGGTATTTTATTTAAATAAAGAGCTATCTCTTTTTATAATTGTTTATCCATTGCCGATATAACATCACTTGCTTTGGTGTAATCTTCTTGCATCTGTACATTTGAAAACGGACTGTAACGCGCCATTTCACAATTTTTCAGCAGTGCTATAAATCCTTCAGATGTGCTTATATCTACTTTTTTTGCAGACAAAAGCTCTACTATTTTATCTTTACTAAATTCAGAAGTTTCAATTTTTAATTTTGCTTTCAAATAATTATGCAATGCTTTTTCTAGAGCAACATAAAACGCCTCTTTATCACCTAAGGTCTTTTTAGCTGCTGATAAATATTTTCTGGCTAGCCTGTTCGCTTTTTTAATTTTATTACCTGCCACATCACTTGCAATAGCATCTCTTTTTCGTCCAAATAAAATAAATAAAGGAATAAGAATAAGAGGTAATAATAACCATAATAAATACTTCAGCGAACCAAAGAAGTAGTTGCTATCTATCGGATTTAAAGTAGTGTTTAATTGTATAAATTGAAATTGATCTCCCGTTGAAACCACAACCTGCCGATTAGTTGTTGCATTATTTATTGCTGTGCTACCACTCGATGGACCCGCAATGACATTGATTAAAATTTCATCAGAACGGATGGTTTTGTAGCTTTCAGTTTTAGGATTAAAATAGCTGAAAGAAATACTAGGAATAGGGTATTTCCCTTTAAAACTTGGGATAATGGTATAGGTATTAGAAATAGTACCTTCCATTCCGTTTAGGCTAGTGCTAATAGTCTCTTTAAACTCAGGGTCATATACCTCTAAAGAACTTGGAAGATTAGGTTCTGGAAGTTGAAAAAGTTTTAGGTTTCCCGAGCCACTTGCTTTTACGATAGCTTGTAAAGATTCCGCGGCATTTAAATCCGTTTTGCTCGTGGTAACTGAAAAATTAAAATCGCCCACAGCACCCGTAAAATTATCTGGTTTGCCGTTCGTAGGCAATTCTTTTACTTTTATGGTTCTACTACCAGCAGAAACTGTTTTGTTGGTTGCGGTATAAACAGGACGACCAAAAAAATCGCGGCGGCTACTGGGCACTTCAACAGAGACATCTAAGGATAATGGTTCTATATCTAAATCTCCTGTTTTTTGCGGATATAGCACTACCCTTTTTAAGATAACAAATCTGAATGGTTTTCCATCATAAGTGCCATCTTGAGCGCTGTACTGTTTTACAGGCATGTCTTGGCTCCAAAAATTATTATAAGTGGGATTGTCTAGGGGTCTAAAATTAGTTACATTGATGGAGTTTCCCACATATAATTTATAGACTACTGTAACAGCTTCGTTTAAATAGGGGTTTGCTTTTGAGACCTCTGCTACCAAATAAAGATTATCATCGGCAACAGATTCTGCTGTTGGTGGTGCATTGGGATCGTCAACGGCTGCGCTTACGTCGATTACTTTTTGAAGTGATTTATAGGTTTTACCGTCAATAACGATGCTCGCTTGACCAATAGTAAATTTACCCCTTTGCGTGGGGGCTAAGGTGTAAGAATAAGTTTTAGAAAATGACCGAACCCCATTGATCCATGAATTTCGTATAGATTGTCCAGGTCCCATAATTACCCTAAAACCTTCAAAATCTGGCGGCATAAAATTGTCGCCATCTTTATTCATAGAAAAATCTACGCGCAACCTTTCATTAATGCCTAGTTTGTCTTTACTTACGGCCATGTCAAAAGTTACGGCAGCATCATCTTGAGCTTTTAGGATAAAAGCAAAAAATAAAAAGCCTAATAAGGCAATGATATTTTTAAGCTTTTGCTGCATTACCAATCTTTTTCATTTTTGGTTTTGACACCTTTTACTTTTTTAGCATCCATTTTTTCCTGAACTTTTTTCTCTTCGTTTTGCATGGCTTCTAAAAGATTTTGTACTTGCTGAGGCGATAACTGGCTGGGTCTTGGTTGTTGTTCTCCTTTTTGTTCTTCCGGTTTATCACCTTTATTGGGCTGCTTTTTCTCATCTTCTTTATCGCCTTCTCCTTCTTTGTTTTCTTTATCTTTTTCGTCGCCTTTATCTTTTTTATCGTCTTTATTATCTCCTTCTTTTTTATCCTCGTTCTCGTCTTTTTTATCGTCTTTATTTTCTTCGTTCTTATCCTTTTTATCGTCTTTATCCTGATTTTTTTTATCCTCGTCTTGTTTCTTTTTTAGCATTTCTTGCGCCAAAGCTAAATTATATCGCGTTTCTTCATCGGTAGGGTCGTTTCTTAAGGCTTGTTTGTAACCTTCAACTGCCTTGTCATATTGTTTTTCCTTCATAAACACATTGCCCATATTATGGTATGCCTTGTGTTTTTCTTCCTTAGTGGTGGCTAATTCTCCCGCTTGTTTAAATCTAGAAAACGCTTCGCTGTAGGTTTCTTTTGCATAATACGCATTTCCTAAATTATAGGGAGCCGCCGCATTCTCTGAGCTTTTGTCAATCGCTTTCCTATAATTGGCTTCTGCATTCACAAAATCATCCTCCGAGAGGGCTTTATTAGCATTCCAGGTGTAATTTTTTGATTCTTTAAGATTTTTTAATTTTTGTTTTTCTTCCTCTTGAGCATAGGTAAAACTTGCTACAAGAAATAGAATATATAGTAAATTTTTCATGTTAGTTACTTTTCTTTTCGTTAAACAAATTAAGTTTTCTAAGCCATTTTGTTTTTTTATCTAAAACAAATATATCTAAAAACAATAGGAATAAGGCGATACCCACAAACCATTGAAATTGATCTTTATATTCAGCAAACTGTTTGGCTTCAAATTCTTTTTTATCCATTTGGTTGAGCTGATCTTTAATGTATTCAACAGCTTCGGTTGTATTGTCGCCGTTAATATATTCTCCGTTGCCTTGACTCGCAATTTCTTTTAATATTTCTTCGTTGAGTTTGGTGATGACCACCTCGCCGTTCATATCTTTTTTAAGCGTTTCAACAATTCCATTTCTTTTGATGGGTATGGGAGCTCCTTTCGTTTTTCCCACCCCAATGGTAAAAATACGAATTCCCTCATTTACCGCATTTTCTACAGCACTTGTTATAGAACCTTCTTCATGGTCTTCTCCGTCTGATATTATAAACAATACTCTATTGGTCTGCTGATCATCGTCATAATAGGTTGCTGCTAGTTCTATTGCTTTGGTAATAGCAGTACCTTGTGATGAAAGCATATCTGTATTCATGCTTTGTAAAAACATTTTGGCGGCACCGTAGTCTGTCGTAATCGGTAATTGCGGATAGGCCTGTGCTGCATAGGCTATAATACCAATACGATCGCTCGCCAATTGATTAATGATTTCCGATACCAAACGCTTTCCTTTTTCTAGTCTATTAGGCGCAATATCTTCCGCAAGCATACTTTTAGATACGTCCAGGGCGAAAACAATATCAACACCTTCTCTTTTTACTGTTTCAAGTTTTGTACCAATTTTCGGATTTACCAATCCGATAATCAAAAAGGCTAAACCAACTAAAAATAGTATAAACTTTAAGGTTCCTTTAAAAATGGATTTTGTCGGTGTTATTCTTTTTAGTAGTGCTACATCACCAAATTTCTTTTGGGTGTTTCTTTTCCATATTTGTAGGGCAATAAAAAGTACCACCAAAATAGGAATGATGAACAACAAATAAAAATATATTTTTTCTTCTAATTGAATCATTTTTTATATAAAACTTCTAAAAATTGTATTGCGTAATAGCCATTCAAATAACAGTAAAATACCTGCCAATAGTAACCAAGGGCGATATTTTTCCTCATAATTGGTATATTTAAATTCTTCTATTTCTGTTTTTTCTAATTTATTGATTTCCTCATAAATGGCTTCTAAACTCGCATTGTCTGTTGCTCTGAAATAAGCTCCGCCAGTGGCATCAGCAATTGTTTTTAATAAGGCTTCATCTATTTCAACTGGCATCATGCTATATCTAAAAGTACCATCGCTGTTATAGGCAATAGGTGATAAGGCGTTGCCTTTAGTGCCTAAACCAATTGTATAGGTTTTAATGCCATATTCTATGGCCAATTCTGCCGCTGTTTGCGGTTCTATAAATCCAGCATTGTTAACGCCATCAGTTAATAATATAATCACTTTACTTAGCGCCTTGCTTTCTTTGAGGCGGTTTACCGAAGTGGCTAAACCCATACCAATGGCGGTGCCATCTTCTAAAGTGCCAAAAGTAACTTCTTTTAAAGAATTTAAAATGATACCTTTATCACTCGTAATCGGCGTTTTTGTGTAGCTTTCTCCTGCAAAAACGACCAAGCCTATTCTGTCATTAGGCCTTTTTTTAATAAAATCGGCAGCTATTTTTTTTAAGGCTGATAATCTATCGGGTTTTAAATCTCGAGCAAGCATACTTGTTGAAACATCAATCGCCATTAAAATATCAATCCCGTTGGTGGTTTTCGTTTTTGTAGAAACTTCTTTGGTTTGTGGTCTTGCCATGGCTACAATGATGGCGGCTAGGCCTAAAAGCCGTAAAACAAAAAGTAGCGGTTTAAGTTTTGGTAAAAAACTATCTGATGAAAAGCCTTTAATTGTTGAAATTTTTAAGGATGCCGTTTGTTCTTTTCGCTTAAAAAAATACCATAGTAAAGCCATTGGAAGTATTAAAAACAACCAAAAAAATTCTGGATTTGCAAATTGGATATTTTCAATCATTTATTATTCTATTTTAACATCTACTGTACTCAAAATTCTTTCTACAATTTGTTCGGCATAAGAATCATCATCTAACCAAGTGAGTAAAACTTGTTGTTGAAAGCCTTTTCCTCCAAAACTTAAAATAGTGTATTTCCCACTGACCAATTCTTTGGACTCTGGAACGGCAAATTTTCCAGAACCATAAATTTTGATGCCTTTTACACCGCCAATAGTGGTAAACTCATCTGTTTTGGTAACAATATTTTTTGCGCCTTGATTTTCTAGATTTTTGATGAAAACATCAACCGATTGCTGTAAATCTACTTCCTCAGGTTTGTTTAATCTGGTTGAGGTTACACCAACAGTAAATAAACCTATCGCACTTCGATAGCCGAAGATTTGAAGCTCTTTAATGCTTTCTTTTAACTCTGGCGGTAAATTTGCTTCTTGCCTTAACAATACTCTGGGCGTTTCGATGGTAATAGGAGGCGAGCCATAAGTACTGGTAATCCACTCTTTTTCTTCCAGTAATTCTTTGGTTGGATGCCCTATTAGTGTGTCTTTTACATAAGCAAAACCATAATGTTTTACTGCCACACCAACACCAATGAATAACACCACAATAGCAGCAATTGCTGAAGTTATAATTTTTCTACGGTGATTTTTCTGCCCTAAAACTTCTAAATATTCTTCGCGTTCTTGTAATTCTTCCTCCGTTGGTGGCGGAATAGCTTCTTTGGTTTTGGTGACTATGAGCTCAATGGATTTGCGATCTTGTTCTGCAGCAAAAGTAGAGGGTTTAGATTTTGCAAATTTTACCAAATCCGATGTTTGTAATATTTTTTTAAATTGATATATGGTATCCGTATCTAATTTTAGATTGCCAGCATCTTTCAACATTTCTAATTTTTCTATTAGCTGGTCGGTAGTGCTTTCGAGTGCTGAAATATGAACATCCTCTTCTAAATAAGAACGCACAATATCTGTTAATTCAGAATAGTATTGTTTATACTCATCTTGAATTAAATATTTGGAGTTCTCCAGCTTTTTTAATTCCAACATGGCCCTATCATAAGGAGGTAAAAGGGCTACTTTTTCTTCATCCGTGAGTTTCTTTTTACGCCACACGAACCAATAAAGCAAACCTGCAATTACCCCCAATCCCAATATAATGCTTACAATTAACACCCACGGAATAGTACTACTTTTATCAACGTTTATTAGGTCTTTGATGTCATATAATTGTTGCGCGATGGTATCAACGGGGATGGTATTCACATAAATTCTCAGTGAATCTGTGGTAAAGGTTTTTTCATTAATTAAAATTTTCTGTTGTGGTAGGTTGTAAGAACCAGAATCGAACTGCGTTAATGCGTAGGTTTTTAAAAGCGTCAACTTTGAGTTTTCACGAAGTGTATCCGTCGCAAAAGATTCCACCATTTCTAAGGGGGCAAATGTTTGACCTTCCGGAAAAATAACTTGATCTGTGGGTTCAATACTAACATTAATATTAAATTTTATCTGTTCTCCAATTCTGATACTGGTAATATCTGCCCCAGAAGTTACTGAAGGACTAGATTGAGATATCCCATAAAAACTCAAAAAAAATAGGCATAGAAAGCCATGTCGTTTTAAAAGCGATGTTATAAATTCTATGTTCCAAATTTTAGTACTCATTTTATTTTTTGCTTACCGCTTACCGCCAAAGGCTAAGGGCAATTTTCGTTTTCAATTTTAAACTTATAATTTTCACTTTTCACTTTCCACTTTTCACTTTTCTCTTTTCTCTTTTCCCTTTTCTCTTTTCACTTTTCCCTTTTTTTTACCATCAACGAACAACAAATATTAGCCTCTTCGCTTAAAATACCCCAACAACTTTTTCACATAGCTTTCATCAACCCTGCAGCTTAAAACCCCACAACCTGATTTTGAGAAGGTATTTTGAAAATATTCCACTCTTTCGCTGTAAAATTTACCATAGTTTAATCGCACTTTTTTTGATTGTGTGTTGACCAATTGTATTTTTCCTGTTTCGGCATCTTGCATTTGCACCATGCCTATATTCGGAATGGTTTCTTCGCGCTCGTCATACACACGAATGCCTGTAACATCGTGTTTTTTTCCTGTAATGCGGAGCGTTTGTAAATAATCATCCGTAATAAAATCAGACAAAACAAAAACGATTGCCTTTTTTTTCATCACATTGGTTAAATACTTTAAAGCAACTGCCAAATCTGTTTTTCTGCTCTTTGGTTTAAACTCTATTAATTCTCTTATGATTCGCAAAACATGACTTTTTCCCTTTTTAGGCGGAATAAATAATTCTATTTGATCAGAAAAAAGAATCAAACCTATCTTATCATTATTTTGCAATGCAGAAAACGCCAAAGTTGCGGATATTTCCGTAATAACTTCGTTTTTAAATTGATGGGTAGTACCAAAAAATTCAGAACCGCTGACATCTACCATAAGCATCATGGTCAATTCACGTTCTTCTTCAAAGACTTTAATGTAGGGCTCGTTATATCTTGCGGTAACGTTCCAATCGATAGCCCTTACATCATCGCCAAATTGGTATTGGCGCACCTCGCTAAACGTCATACCGCGACCCTTAAAAGTAGAGTGATATTCTCCACCAAAAATATGGTCAGACAGGCGACGCGTCTTTATTTCGATTTTACGAACTTTTTTTAGTAACTCTTTGGTATCCATCGTAATTGTAGTAAACAGTTTTCAGTAAACAGTAATTAGTTTTCAGTTAAAGTGCTTCTTCGTATCGTAAAACACTAACAACTGTAACCGCCAACTGTAGTTTAGGGTACTTCAATCTCGTTTACAATTTTATTGATGATTTCTACTGAGGTTACATTTTCTGCTTCTGCTTCATAAGTTAATCCCACTCTGTGTCTTAAAACATCGTGCACAACGGCACGTACATCTTCAGGAACTACATAGCCTCTTCTTTTGATAAAAGCATAGCATTTAGCAGCACTGGCTAGGTTGATACTTCCTCTGGGAGAAGCTCCAAAACTAATCAACGGTTTTAAATCTGCTAACTTATATTTTTCAGGATAACGGGTTGCGAAAACAATATCAAGAATGTATTTTTCAATTTTTTCATCCATATAAACCTCTCTCACCGCTTTTTGAGCATTCAAAATTTGAGCTATAGAAACCACAGGATTTACTTTATCGTAACTTCCCGTTAGGTTTTGACGCATGATGAGTTGTTCCTCGTTCATTTTAGGGTAATCAATCACCGTTTTCAACATAAAACGATCTATCTGAGCTTCGGGCAAAGGGTAAGTACCTTCTTGCTCTACAGGGTTTTGAGTTGCCATAACCAAAAAAGGTTTGTCGAGAATAAAGGTGGTATCACCAATGGTTACTTGCTTTTCCTGCATCGCTTCTAACAAGGCTGACTGCACTTTTGCTGGTGCTCTGTTAATTTCATCCGCAAGAACAAAGTTGGCAAATATGGGTCCTTTTTTAATAGAAAAATCATTCTCTTTCATATTAAAAATCATGGTTCCAACAACATCCGCAGGTAACAAATCTGGCGTAAACTGAATTCTACTAAAACTTCCTTTAACTGCTTTGGCTAGGGTATTTATGGCTAGTGTTTTGGCTAAACCTGGCACTCCTTCTAAAAGAATGTGGCCTTGACCTAATAAACCTATTAAAAGGCGTTCCACCATGTGTCTTTGACCAACAATAACTTTGTTCATCTCTAACATTAATAAATCTATAAAAGCACTTTCTTGGGCAATTTTTTCGTTAATAGCACTAATATCGATTGTAGTATTTTCTTCCATATTTTTTATTTTTTGGGACAAGCTAGTAAAATGTTATGCAAATTGAAAATTTATTTAGATAACCGCTGTTAACAATTGGTTAAAAATTAATATTAAGCTCAAGATTTATGAAGCTTTTAAGGGATTTATTTATAATTTCACATTCTTAATGAGAAATCACACAAATTATTCGAAAATTATCGCTGGCACCATGACTTGGGGGTCTTGGGGAAAAAAGTTTTCAACCAAACAAATGGCGGAGTTATTAACGCAGTTTGTGTCTTTAGGTGTAAGCACTTTTGACCATGCAGATATTTACGGAGATTATACGACCGAAGTGGATTTTGGAAAGGCTTTTCAGGAAAGCAAAATTCCACGTTCAGACCTTCAATTCATCAGCAAATGTGGCATACAATTGTTATCTGAAACAAGAAAAACCAAAGTTAAACATTACCAATATACCAAAGAGTACATTATTTGGTCTGTGGAGCAATCTCTTAAAGGACTTAAAACCGATTATTTAGACCTGCTTTTACTGCATAGACCGAGCCCCTTAATACATCCTGATGAAATAGCCGAAGCCGTATTAAGTCTTAAAAACTCGGGAAAAATTAAAAAGTTTGGGGTGTCTAATTTTTCACCTTCACAGGTGGCACTTATAGAAACCGCTATTCCTGTTATGGGAAATCAGATAGAATTTTCGCTGACGACAAATGGGGTAATGAATGATGGTACTTTAGATGATTGCATCATGCACAAGCGAGTTGCGATGTCATGGAGTCCACTCGGCAATTATTTTAAAGAAATTACATCACAAACAAAGCGAATTAAGAAAGTTTTAATCCATTTAAAAGAAAAATATAATGCAACGGAAGCTCAACTGCTATTGGCTTGGGTTCTTAAACATCCGGCAGATATTTTTCCAGTAGTTGGCACCACTGATACGCAACGTTTAACGGCTTTTATGGATGCACTCCAGATAAATTTAGAACATCAAGATTGGTTTCTACTATTAGAAGCCAGTAACGGACATGAAATTGCTTAAAAAATTTAAAATATGATTCTTAAAAACCCAATAGCTTTTATTACAGGTGCCACCAGTGGTATCGGAAAATCAACAGCTATATTATTTGCCGCCACCGGAATAGATTTAATACTTTGTGGCAGAAGGCAAGATCGCCTCGATATTCTAAAAGAAGAACTAAGCAAACAAACAAAAGTACACACTTTGAATTTTGATGTTCGAGATAAAGATGCTGTTTTTGATGCAATAAACTCTTTACCCCCCGACTTTTCGGATATTGAAATTTTGATTAATAATGCTGGCAATGCGCATGGTTTAGATACTATTGATGAAGGAAATACAGACGATTGGGATGCCATGCTCGATATAAATGTAAAGGGTTTATTGTATGTTTCCAAAGCAATTATCCCAAAAATGATTGCCAAAAAATCGGGCCATATTATCAATATTGGCTCTACTGCTGGTAAAGAAGTTTACCCTAAAGGCAACGTGTATTGCGCCAGTAAACATGCGGTTGATGCCATAAATCAAGGTATGAGAATAGATCTAAATCCGTATGGAATTCGAGTAGGTGCAGTGAATCCTGGACTGGTAGAAACGGAGTTCAGCGAAGTTCGATTTAAAGGCGATGCATCGCGAGCCGAAAATGTGTACAAAGGTTTTCAGCCATTAAAACCTGAAGATATTGCAGAAATTATTCACTTTGTAGTAACGAGACCTTATCATGTAAATATTGCCGATTTAGTGGTGATGCCTACTGCCCAGGCTAGTTCTACTATTTTGAATAAGAAGGCTTAATTTAGACCCTATAAAATATTAATTCATAATTTTATCTAAACCATACCAAGAACATCTAATTACTAAATATGTTTACACTCATGTTATGCCCAATTAAAAAAAAGAGCCTACCGCACAAATAGCACATTTGGTTTTTGCCGACACGAAAGCCAACGCAGAAAAAACCAAAAGGGCTATTTTTTGCCAACGCTCACCGAGAATAATGAGAATTGAAATATGACCATATAAAATTACATTGACAACATAAATCAGAGATACAAACTCGGAAATGCAACGGAGCATACTTTTAGAGGCGACTTACAACAGCTATTGGAAAGCCTAGTTCCTGAAATCAGGGCTACCAACGAACCGAAAAGACAAAGTTGCGGAGCCCCTGACTACATCTTGACAAAAAAGGATATTCCCGTAGGTTTTATTGAAGCAAAAGACATTGGCGACAAAGACCTTGAAGGAAAAAATAAATCCGTAAACAAAGAATAGTTCGACCGCTACAAAGCATCATTAGACAATCTGATTTTCACGGACTACCTAGATTTTCACTTGTACAATGATGGCATATTTGTTGCCAAAATAGCCATTGCCGAAATAACTGAAAAAGGAATTATTGCGCTACCTCAAAATTTTGCAAGCTTTGAAAATCTTATCAAAGATTTTTGTGTACACATTGGACAAAACATAAAAAGTTCTAAAAAATTAGCAGAAATGATGGCGGGCAAAGCCCGCCTGCTTTCTGATGTTATTGGAAAGGCGCTGACCAGTGACGAAACTCATAATGAAGACAGTACGCTTAAAGAGCAAATGACTGCCTTTAAAAGTATTCTGATTCACGATATAACACCTAAAGGATTTGCAGACGTTTATGCGCAAACGATTGCTTACGGAATGTTTGCAGCTCGTTTGCACGACCCAACTTTAGCTACTTTTAGCCGACAAGAAGCGGCTGAATTGATTCCTAAATCAAACCCTTTTTTACGTAAGCTATTTGGCTACATTGCTGGACCCGATATTGACGACCGAATTAAATGGATTGTAGATAATCTTGCGGAAATATTTTTAGCCTGTAATGTTGAAGAAATTCTAAAAAATTACGGAAAGACTACAAAAATGGAAGACCCAATTATTCATTTTTATGAAACTTTCTTGGCTGAATATGACCCAAAACTAAGAAAAGCAAGAGGTGTTTGGTACACTCCTGCACCTGTTGTCAATTTTATTGTGCGTGCGGTTGATGATATTCTTAAATCGGAATTTGATTTACCGCAAGGATTGGCAGACACTTCTAAAACGAAAATAAAAGTAAACATACAAGGCAAAAAAATAGAAAAAGAGACACACCGTGTCCAAATTCTTGACCCAGCCACAGGAACAGGCACTTTTTTAGCAGAAGTAATAAAGCACGTAAACAAAAAATTTAAAGGCCAAGAAGGCATTTGGAGCAGTTACGTAGAAAATAATTTGCTCCCACGTTTAAACGGTTTTGAGTTGCTAATGGCAAGTTATGCAATGGCACATTTGCAATTGGATTTATTGCTAAAAGAAACAGGATTTAAAGCTACCACAAATCAACGGACAAGAGTTTACTTAACCAATAGTTTAGAGGAATACCACCCAGATACAGGTACTTTATTTGCCAATTGGTTAAGTAGTGAAGCCAATGAAGCCAACCACATAAAAAGAGATACACCAGTAATGTGTGTAATTGGAAATCCGCCTTATGCTGCAAGTAGCACTAATAAAAATGATTGGATTGATAGTTTAATTGCCGATTACAAAAAGGATTTAAATGAGAAAAGCTATAATTCACTTTCTGACGATTACGTAAAATTTATTCGGTATGGACAACATTACATTGAAAAAAATGGAAGTGGTGTTTTAGCCTATATTTCCAATAATAGCTTCATTGATGGTATTGTATTTCGTAAAATGCGAAAGCACCTTTTAGAATGTTTTGACAAAATTTACATTTTGGATTTACACGGAAACTCAAAGAAAAAAGAAGTCAGTCCTGATGGCAGTGCGGATTTAAACGTATTTGATATTCAGCAAGGTGTTTCTATAAATATATTCATCAAAACAGATAAGAAAAAGAAGAATGAATTAGGGCAACTTTTTCATTACGACTTATTTGGGAAAAGAGAATTTAAGTATGATTTCCTAAATGAGAACAACCTGAATTCGTTGAAATGGAACTCACTACCTATAAAAATGCCTAATTATTTCTTCATAAACAAAAATTACCAAGGTCAAGATGAATACAAAAAAGGCTTTTCAATTGACGAATTATTTCAAATTAAAGCAGCAGGTATAAAAACTCACAGAGATTCAGTTGTAATCGGTTTCAATAAAAAAGAACTGAAAGAACAAATAGAAGATTATTTGTTTTCAGTTGATAATACTTCCAATTCGTTTTCGGAAACAAAATTCAAAACAATCTCATATAGACCCTTTGACAATAGATTTATATATTTTGATACAGAATTAGTCACTCGCCACCGAGAAAAACAAATTAGACACTCATTTTTAAAAAACCTATCTCTCATCTCAGGAAGACAGACCAAAAACAGAGAAATATGCCACTTTTTCATTTCTAACACTTTGTCAGAAATGAAAACAGCCGAGAGTTCCACAGGCTCGTACCATTTTCAACTTTATACTTACCCAGAAACCAACGCCCAACAAACCATTGAGCAACAGGAAGTGAGAAAAGCTAATCTTAATGCACAAATTGTAAAGAAAATTGAGGAGAAATTGGGTTTAACTTTTACCAACGAAAAAGAACAATCCGAAAACACCTTTGCCCCAATTGACATTTTAGACTACATCTATGCAGTCTTATATTCGCCAACGTACCGAGGAAAATATAAAGAGTTTCTAAAAATTGATTTTCCAAAAATTCCATATCCAAAAGACAAAGACACTTTTTGGCAATTGGTAAAATTGGGCGGCGAAATACGGCAAATACATTTATTGGAATCTCCTAAAGTGGAAAATTACATTACAACTTATCCAAAAGATGGAGACAATGTAATTACAACCAAAATTGGCAAAAAGGATTGGGAATTATTTGATGAAGAAAAAGGACTTGGAAGAATATGGATAAATGATGAACAGTATTTTGACAATATTCCATTAACCGCTTGGGAGTTTTATATTGGTGGATACCAACCTGCTCAAAAATGGCTAAAAGACCGTAAAGAAAGAACCTTAGAATTTGATGATATTTTACACTATCAAAAAATTATTGTTGCGCTATCAGAAACAGATAGGTTGATGAAAGAGATTGATAAAATTAAGATTTAATGAGCGAATTCCATTATTCAGATTGCTCACGACAGAGGTTTTAGTGAAAATATATTACTAACCACTAATAAATTATTTTAAAAAAAATTCCAATCTAAATCACCTAGCTTGTTTTAAAAATAACTCAACTTTCAAAAAATCTCAAAATCTAGCGCTAACATCGGAAATTAACTACCAAGTGCTGTTAATAACTCTTTTTCTAATTCAAAA
>Ga0209390_10000565_pt1 | contig 73701 bp, 65 predicted proteins | sample BON01_FD_187212 | JGI IMG/M metagenome (GOLD analysis project Ga0209390, IMG submission 187212) | Freshwater microbial communities from Lake Bonney liftoff mats and glacier meltwater in Antarctica - BON-01 (SPAdes) (version 2) | ecosystem: Environmental > Aquatic > Freshwater > Ice > Glacier...
CTGGTAAAATAGTATCTTCTAAACTAGAAAAAACCATCTGATTGCGGGGAATTCCTGTGATGTGTTGCATCATTAAATATACAACTTTTCTTGCTTTTGTATAAGGAAAATGTATTATATTTGAAAAAACATAACGAAGGTTTTTTCACAGACTGACGTTAGCAGAAATTTTACCGAGACACGGAGAATTCAATAACTTAATGCAACAAGGTTTTGAATCCAAGCAATAGAGATGCAATGTAAATTGCATCTTTATAATAAAAAAATATTATGAAAAAAATATCATTATTAATAATAGTACTCATAACTTTATATTCTTGTCGTTCAAATAAAAATATAAAAAACAATGATACAATTGATGGGATTAGTTTGGAAGCTAATCATATTTCAAACAATGAATTTAAATTAATTTATAATTCTACCGATACCATTTCTACAACTCTTATTGTAAATAAAACTAAAATTGAAAAATCAAAAGTAAAGTCTGTTTTGGATACACTAAAAATGCAAAACTATTTCTTTAATATAGACAGAGAAAAGAGAGTAATCGAATTAATTAGTAAATAAATATGCTATAAATCAAAATACTTTAGATATACTTGCGTTGATGCTAAAGTGTAATATTAATAACATTTGAAAATTTAAATTATGAGTAAAAAAAATCTGAACATTCTGATGGTATCAATTGGAATTACAATTTTTGGTTTTTTAATAGATGGCGATGTAAAAGAACCAAGTACGATCATGAGATTTGTGGAATTTATTGCAATGACGGCAATAATTTTTATTCTTTCATTCACACTTATTAATGTTTTTACTTTTACAAAAAAGAGAATTAATTTATAGCAAATTATTTCTCAATTTTAGAGAATCAAATTAAAGGGTATTTTGGAATTGATTTTTATTATTTAAAAAACACCCAAAACTAATATCTTTACATAAAATTTATTTAAAGACTGGGGAAATTTTTGTGCTTTATGTCCATAAATTCATTGCAAATAATTGGAGCTTTAAAAGGCATTTGCTAACATACGCTAAGCGCCATTGCCAAATTTTGTTTAGTCGGAACATTTGTTCTCACGAAAATATTTTATCTTGCCGGAAGTTTTCAGTTCGCTTTAATCCTCCACATCGCCAAGCGGCCTTACGTAGGGAAAACATCGCTCTCCGGGACGTTTTTCCCAACGTAAGGCTAGGCTTCGCAGACCGTCGTGAAATCATCGTGGCATCCGCCCGACGATCTCCCAACAGTCGGTTTGGACGCATTTTCTTTATGAATAAATTCCCAAGAAAACAACGACCAAGCCGAGCCTTACGTTAGCCGTCAGTTTAAATAAAGACAGACGAGTAATAACCCAAAATTAACAGAGCTTATAAATGAAAAAATGACATTTGAAGAACTTGAAAAAGAGAGTTTGACTTGAAAAAACAACGAATTGATTTTATTGCAAAATAGTCTTCAATAAGATTTTCAAAACTACTTTACAACAAAGAATTTTTGGAAAAATAATATAATAAAATTTCAGATGAAATTTATCAAATTGATGACCTGATAAAAGGTATTAAAGCAAAAATTAGTGAGGTTGAATAGGAATATAAATATTTTGTTAAGCGAGAAACACCCATATATTCCGGTGGAAATAAGATATAGATTGACCATAGAACAATTATTTTAGTTAAGGAATAGCCTGAAAAATTATCTGAGGATGAACTTATTGATTTTATGATTTTGACAAACATTAAAACAGGAAAATCAATAACAACTATATGGTAAATGAATGGACTATTAATAATGAAACTAAAATATAAACTAGCCATAAACATAAATGACTGTTAAGTTTGATATATACGTCGGGCTTGCTTATTGGCGAATTATTAGCACTGAAACTTGAAGACGCCAATAGAAACAGAAACTCAGGATCTTATTTTGAGGGACTTGTAGATGCCCGAAATGAACGGGTTTGAAGCCACAGAATATATTCCAAAAAAGTTAAAATCAAAAATTCCAATTATTGCTTTAACAGCCGATGCAACAAGTGTTGATTTAGAAAAATGCAAGGCCGCTGGCAGGAATGATTATATTCCTAAACTACTTGTCGAACAGATAGTAAACACTAAAATCATTGAATTGTTAAAGTAAATATACTTTCAAATCAAAGGTTTCATATCCCTGTTTTCAATGCCAATTATTTAAAGATTAGTGTGAAAATTGTAATTATTACTATTTTGGATGTAATGATTTTACCATTGATTATAATGAACTTTGTACCGTAGTTAAAGATCTACTAATAGTTTTGATTTAAATAATGAAACATACATAATGTGTCAGATTGGCTTAACGTGTATCTTGAACATTGTGGTTTTCCAATCTTCACACAATGACCAACGAAATGGTAGTCGAGTGGGTAAGCGTTCATTATGTATGTTTCATTATTTAAATCCACTTTTAAGTAATAAGTGCAATTAAAAATATGAAAATTGATAACTCAAATAAAGCATTTACCTACCAATATATTTGGATCCAGAGCAAGTGGAAAATAACGGAAGATAATTTTTTAAACTCAGCTATGCCCAAAATAAAGGAACTAAAAAAAACAGATAAGTTAAACTATATGTTTGTGTTGGACACTTCCTTAAAAAACTTTATAGTTGTGCTTGGTTTTAAGATGCAATAATGGATATCGAATATTTTAAAAATGGAATCGAGCAGCAATCGTTTCTGTTGTGGATGCAATAAGAACTTTTACAGATCTATTCGGCGTTTTGGTAGTTGAAGAATTCAAAAAATTGGAACACAAGGACTAACAAAAAATAAGGGATTGATTATCTGGGAAAAGTAATTTTTGATGGAAACACTCCACATTTAATCCAAGTATTTCTGTAGTATATATAAGATAAATTACACATCATTAATAAAAATAAATATGAAAAAGGAACAAAATCAAAATATCGAAAAACTAATTGAAATGGTTAAGGGTGCGCACACCTGCATGCTTATTACCAACGAAAAAGATACTGAAAATCTATCGGGAAGACCAATGGGTATAAATAAAATTGACGATGATGGCACGATCTGGTTTTTTACAAGGGCATCGTCATATAAAGTTGATGAAATAGAAGAAAGCAAAAATGTATCCATTGCCATTACCAACGAAAGTAGTAATAATTATTTAATGATCCACGGCACAGCAATTTTGGTAAACGACAAAACCAAAATGCAAGAGTTGTGGAGCACCATCATGAAAGTATGGTTTCCACTTGGCTTAGACGATCCCGATATGACCCTCATCAAAGTTACGCCAAACGAAGTAAATTATTGGGACAGCAATTCAAGCAAAATGTTAGTATTGTTTAACACGCTAAAAGCAATTATCACTGGAGAAGAATATAATGAAGTCAAACACGGAAAAATTAATTTATAAATAATCTATTGTAAGAAAATAAATTACGAAAATATTAATGGCATTGGCATTGCATGCACACGAAATTGGACCGTTTATTTGACATAATTATGTAAAATAAAAATCGAACTGCTAACAGCTAAGGCTTTCCCCCCGCGAGCATCTCGCTTGAGCCTACTATCTAATTCATGTCGATTTCTAAAACAGTATGGTCGTTATTACCATAATTTCTAGCGCTACTATATTTCTAAGCTATAGGGTTAGTAACAAATCCAGTTTCAACAGGATTATTGTGAACATAAGTTAATTTTTGTTCAAATACTTTTAAGGATCAAATTTTAACAGGATTATTATTTTGTTACCAAAATTGTCTGTTAGTAATGTTACTGTTTTTCTTTCTGGCTCTTTCAAGCATCCAAAGCATCCATTCTTTTCGACTTTATTGGGGGGTTTTCTTCAATGGCATTTAGTATTTTTTTTGAAGTAAAACCTTTAAAATATCTAATCAATCCTGAAGTATCATTTAATGCAGAACGAAATATTTAATGAACATGACTAGGCTCTATGCAATACCCGTAAAGTTCCGTTCCTTTATTTTTTCTGTAAAAATATAACGATTCAATGATATGCCAGAAATAGGTGTCTCTAGTAAATACGTCTATCCAATTTACTGTAGCAAAACTAATAAAATATGCACCCTATTTTCCCCAAATTTATATTTCCCATTCATTTTTTTGTAAAAATAGACAAACTTATTTTTTGTGGGCTCGAGCGAGATGCTTGCACTAGCTTAGGCCGTATTAAGTAAGTTCCACAATAGACTTGAAAAACATCTTTTAAACTTTATGCTTCTTCCGTTAATTCTAAATCACCAAAGTAATAACCGTAATTATTAACATTGAAAACACAACACCTTTTGCCATTGTATCTTTGTTTTTTTGCAATAAAATAAAGAAAATAATTAAGTTTAAAATTGCACCAAGCGTAATTACTTTGTTTAATATTCCTGAGTTTTTCATTACCGTAAAACCTTCAATAAAGCCATATTCTGTGAAGAATTCTAAAAAAATAAAGCAGCCTACAAAAGCGCCAATAATTCCTATTAGAAACCCTATCATTAAATCTTTCTTTCCCATAATTATAAATTCCAATTATTTAATGTTTGTATGGCATGATGTGCTGTTAAATCAAACTGAACCGGTACAATAGAAATGTATCCTTTTTCTAAAGCATATTCATCTGTATCTTGTCCTTTGTCTTGGTTTACAAATTCACCTGTTAACCAGTAATATTCTTTTCCTTGTGGATTTATTCTTTTGTCAAATTTTTCTTTCCACATTGCTTTTGCTTGCCTGCAAATTTTAATTCCTTTAATGGGTTCTTTATTTGCTTTTGGAAAGTTTACATTTAAAATTACACCTTCTGGCAGTCCATTCTCTAAAACACCTAATGAAATTTTCCTCACGTATTCTTTTACAGGTTCAAAATCAGTATCCCAACTATAATCTACATGCGAAAAACCAATAGCAGGAATTCCTTCAATTCCAGCCTCAACTGCCGCACTCATTGTACCAGAGTAAATTACGTTTATAGAAGAATTAGAGCCATGGTTAATTCCAGAAACACACAAATCTGGTTTTCTTTTTAATATTTCGTGCACTGCAATTTTCACACAGTCTACAGGTGTTCCTGAGCAACTGTACTCATGTTCTAAAGCAGCGTCTAGCTTTACTTTATCCAAGTGTAAAGTGCTGTTAATGGTGATGGCATGACCCATAGCGCTTTGTGGACTGTCTGGTGCTACAACAACCACTTCGCCTATGGTTTTCATTACCTCAATCAAAGTTCTAATTCCAGGAGAAATTATACTATCGTCATTTGTTACTAAAATCAAGGGTCTTTTCATTTCTTTATATCTTTTCGGCTAAATTAATTAATTTTGAGAGAATACTATTTGTCTTTCGTTAAAGTTCTCTTCTTTTTTTAACAAAAAATTATAGTATATTGCATATAATTGGCACGGTTTTTCTATGTAATTTAGTAGAAATTTTATTTAATGACTCAAATAGTGAATTTTATGAAAAGAAATTATAAGGTAATTTTATTAATTACAGCACTTTCGGCAGTGTTGTGGAGTTTTGTGCCTTCAAATAAGAATGAAGATCCGGAAAAAGACAAAGTATTATTAGAATTATTAACTCTTGTTTTAGAAAGAGGACACTATAGTCCTGTTGCTATGGACGATGCTTTTTCTAAAAAAGTATATTACAAATATTTGCAAGGAATTGATCCTACTAAAAGATTTTTTATTCAGTCTGATATTGAGGAATTTTCAAAATATGAGAATCTTATTGACGACCAAATAATAAATAAAGAACTTGTATTTTTTGAACTTACAAATACAAGATTATTGAAAAGAATTAACGAATCTAAGGGTATTTTTCAAAAAATATTAGACAAACCTTTTGATTTTTCCGAAGAAGATGTAATAAATGTAGATTACGAAGGGCAGCCTTATGCCTCAAGTAAAGTAGATTTGAGCAAAAGATGGAAAAAACAGCTTAAATTGTCTGTTTTGTCTACAGTGGTAGACAAACAAAGAACGGAAGAAGCAAAAAAAGAAAAAGATGCTACTTATGAAGTTAAATCGTTTGAGGCTATTGAAAAAGAAGCTAGAGAAAATCTTTTAAAATCACTTACGGATAATGTTAATTTCATGGAAAAAGAATTAGATCGAAGCGATTGGTTTTCTATTTATATTAACGCAATAGTTGAAAGATTTGATCCGCATACATTTTACTTTTCTCCAGATGACAAGGATAAATTTGACATTAGCATGAGTGGAAAATTTGAAGGAATTGGAGCTAGATTACAAAAGAAAAATGATGCTGTTGAAGTTACAGAATTAATTTCTGGCGGACCAGCTTGGAGAGGAAAGCAGTTAGAGGCAGGAGATATTATTTTAAAAGTTGCACAAAAAGAGGAAGAAGCGTTAGATATTGCAGGAATGCGATTAGATGATATTGTCAAAAAAATTAAAGGACCAAAAGGAACAGAAGTTCGTTTGACTTTAAAAAAAGTAGACGGAACAATTTCAGAAGTAACAATTATTAGAGATGAAGTAGAAACAGAAGAAACTTTTGCTAAATCTGCAGTGATTGAAAAAGATGGAGATAAATTTGGCGTAATATATTTACCTAAATTCTATATTAGTTTTGACAACAAAGACAATAGAGATGCTTTTAAAGACGTAGCTATTGAAATTGAAAGGTTGAAAGAGCAAAATATAGATGGAATTATAATGGATTTAAGAGGAAACGGAGGAGGTTCTCTAGAAACAGTTGTCAACATGACAGGTTTGTTTATAGAAGAAGGCCCTGTGGTTCAAGTTAAATCTTCTGGAAAAAAGCAAGAAGTTTTATTTGACAGAGATAAAAATGTGCAATGGGATGGTCCGTTAGTTGTAATGGTTGATAATTATTCAGCATCGGCATCTGAAATTTTTGCGGCTGCTATTCAAGATTATAAAAGAGGAATTGTAATTGGAAGCAAACATACTTATGGTAAAGGAACTGTTCAAAATGTAATTGATTTAAACCAATTTATTAGAGGTAATTCTTATGGAGATTTAGGTGCTTTAAAAACAACTACTCAAAAATTCTATAGAATTAATGGTGGTTCTACACAACTAGAAGGTGTTTTAAGCGATATTGTTTTGCCAGACAGGTTTGCATATCTAGAAATGGGAGAAAGAGATGAAAAAGAAGCTCTACCTTGGGATAAAATTGAAGAAGCAGATTATAAAACAGTATATTCTGGTTTTGAGCCTGTAATCATAAACAGTAAGTTTAGAGTAGAGGGAAGCGACCAATTTAAGTTAATTGATGAAAACGCAAAATGGATTTTTGATAGAAAAGATCTTTCCATTTACAGCTTAAATATAGACAAGTTTAAAGAAGAAATTGACAAGTCAGACGAACAATTGAAAAAATTTAAAGAAATTTTAAAATACAATAATAATCTGTTTTTTAGCACATTACCTTATGAATTAGCTCTTTTTGAAAAAGACTCTCTGTTAAAAGAAAAAAGAGTAAGATGGTACGATGATATGCAAAAAGATGTTTATGTAGATGAAGCAGTTAATGTCTTGATAGATTTAAAAATATCAATTTCCAAAAAACTAGTATTTCATACAAAAAACAAAAAAGCAGTAAAATTTTAAATAAAATAAAGTAATTAAATAAAATCCTATAACTCGAAAGACAAGTTATAGGATTTTTAGTTTGGTGTAAAATGGGAAAAATTATAAGTATAGCCCAGGCCTTCTACTTTTGTCTTTAAATTGTTATTTTAGTACAAAAAGACGCTGCAAATAAGTGCTCTTTTTTTTCGAGGTTTGCATTTTTTATACCGTAAATAAAAAAAACCCTTAGCTAACTTAGTGTTAGTCAAGGGTTTGCATTTCAAAAAGTGGTACCTCCAGGGATCGAACCAGGGACACATGGATTTTCAGTCCATTGCTCTACCATCTGAGCTAAGGTACCTTTGTTATTGCGAGTGCAAATATAGAACGATTTTTATATTATCCAAAACATTTTTAAAAAAAAATCAATTTGTATATTTGCAATTCTAAATAAAAATCATGCTGCTAACGTTAGACATTGGAAATTCATTTATTAAATGTGCTGTATTTGAAAGAGATATACTTATTGAAAAGCAAATATGCGAGAATAAAGATGCCATAAATTTTTTTACTTTTTTTTTCAAAAACAATCCCAAAATCACAAATGGGATCATTTCTTCTGTTGGAAAACTCGATATGGAGTTCTTAAAACTTCTAAAAGAGCATATAATTCTTACAGAAGTTTCTCATGCAACTAGTTTTCCGTTTATAAATAATTATGAAACGCCAAAAACTCTAGGAATAGATAGAATGGTTTTAGTGGCAGGAGCAGTTTTATTGTACCCAAATGCAAATAGATTAATTATAGATGCAGGTACATGCATAACTTATGACTTTGTAGATAAGGAGAATGAATATTTTGGAGGTTCCATTTCTCCTGGTTTAAATTTACGATATAAAAGTTTAAATGCGCACACCCAAAACTTACCGTTATTGTCTAAACAAACAGTTAGTTTTTTAACTGGAATTACTACTGAATCTGCAATTCACACAGGTATTGTAAACGGAGTTGTTTTTGAACTAGAAGGTTTTATTTCGCGGTATTTAGATAAATACGAAGATTTAACAATAATTTTAACAGGAGGTGATGCAGTTTTTTTGGCTAAAAGTTTAAAAAACACCATATTTGCCAATTCAAATTTCTTGTTAGAAAGTTTGAATCAATTATACACTTATTGTAAAGATAAAAATGGCTAAAAAAATAATTGTAATTGTTACCCTTTTTTTTGGATTAATAGGGTATTCGCAAGAAAATACAGCTTCTCCATATTCGTTTTATGGTCTTGGAGATGTAAAGTTTAAAGGTACGCAAGATGCAAGGTCAATGGGAGGTCTAAGCTTTGCTACAGATAGTATTAGTCTAAATTTATTAAATCCTGCATCTTATGCTGGTTTGAAACTTGTTACTTTTGGAGTTGCAGGAACTACAACCTTTACCAAGTTGAATAATGCCACAACATCTGAAAATGCAAAAAGAACTTCTTTTGATTATTTGGCAATAGGACTTCCTTTGGGCAATAAGTTTGGAGTTTCCTTTGGTATTTTACCGTATAGTGCTGTTGGATATAAAATAATAAATTTTCAAACGGTAGGAAGTGAAGAAAGAGCAAGTGTATTTACTGGACAAGGAAATATAAATAGAACTTATTTGGGATTTGGATACAACGTTAGTAAAAATTTCAGTCTGGGTGTAGATGTGCAATATAATTTTGGAATAATTGAAAACGAGTCTATCGAAAGCATTGCTGGAGTTCAGTTGTCTTCTAGAGAAAGGAATAATTCTAATATAAATGGAGTTTCTTTCAATATAGGGGGATTATACAATAATAAAATTAGCGAAAAGTTAAACGTTTCCTCGAGTTTTACTTTTTCTCCGGAAGCCAGGTTAAATTCAGAAAATTTAAGAAACCTTGCAACAATAAATTTCAACTCAAATGGCTCTGAAAACGTTATTGCTCTTCCTAAAGATGTTCCTGTTAAGGATACTAAATTAATAATTCCCACTAAATTATCATTTGGAGCAGGTATTGGAGAAACAAATAAATGGTTAGTTGGTACTGAAATATCCTTTAAAGGTAGCGAAAGGCAAAATAATCGTTTCGAGGATGTGAATACTAATCATAGTTTTGAAAATGGTGAAAAATATGCAATTGGAGGTTATTTTATTCCAAAGTATGACTCTTTTTCAAGCTATTTAAGTACTGTGGTATATAGAATGGGTTTTACTTATGAAAAAACAGGTTTAATTATCGAAAACCAAAGTATTAACGATTATGGCATGAATTTTGGATTAGGTTTTCCACTTGGGCTTTCTAAGTTAAATGTTGGTGTAGAGTTTGGTAAAAGAGGAACTACTAAAAACAACTTAATAGAAGAAAATTATTTTAACCTAAGTGTGGGTTTATCTTTAAGTGATAAATGGTTTAGAAAAAGAAAAATTGATTAAGAATTTATATAAATATAAAAATGAAAACTAAATTAACATTATTATTAGCGGTAGCAACTAGTTTTGTAATACAAGCTCAAAATACAGAGGCTTGTACAGAAACTTTAAGTTTAATGGCTTCATCTGTAAAAGCAAAAGACATTTCAGCTTACGACTATTTAGTTACATTAAGAAAAGATTGTCCATCTTTCCATAAAGGAGTTTATAATTATGGCGAAATAGCAATAAAACTTAAAATTGATAGTGCTAAAGATGCAGTAGAAAAAGAAAAATATGTTCGTGATTTAATGAAATTATATGACGAATACGAAGTTAATTTTCCGGAATATGGAAAAGGAACAAATATGGAAAAAGGTTTAGCTCTTTTTAATTATAGTATTGGAACTAAAGACGAAGTTTTTAGTCTATTAGATAATGCTTTTAAAAATGATAATGCAAATTTTAAGGATACAAAAGCGCTTTATGTATATTTTGAGCTTTTCGTAAATGATTATAAGGCAGAAAAAAAAGGAATAACTTTACAACAAGTTTTTGATAAATACGATGATATTTCTGAAGATTTAGAGGCATTAAAAAAGGAAGATTCAGACGAGAAAGATGCTTTAGTTGCAAAAGAAGAAGCAGGCGAAGCGTTAAATTCTAAAGAAGAGAGAGCAAAGAAAAAAATTGACAATAATTTAGAGAACATCGGTATTGTTTCTTCAAGTATGGACGGAATTATCGTAGAATTATCTTCATGTGAGAAGCTAGTTCCATTCTATGAAAAAAGTTTTGAAGAAAATAAAGCAAATGAAGTTTGGTTACAAAGAGCTGCAGATCGTTTAGAAGCAAAAGAATGCGATGGTGACCCATTATTTTCAAGAATATCGGAAGCCTTATATAAATTAAATCCTAGTGCAGATGCTGCATACAAATTAGGAATCGTTGAAGTACAAAGAGGAAATACTACTAAAGCATTAGGTTATTTTAACCAGTCTGCAGATATGTTTAAAGACAATTCTAAAAAAGCTTTTGTTTATTATAGAATGGCTACAATGTATGCTAAAAGCAACAAATCGCAAGCTAGAACTTATGCTAGAAAAGCGCTTAATGTAAAACCATCTTACGGTAGAGCTTATTTATTAATAGCACAATTATATGGAAGTAGTATTAATGATTGTGGTTCTAATCCTTTCGATAAAAGAGCAATGTACTGGTTAGCAGCACAATATGCAGATAAAGCTGGGGCAGCAGATCCTTCTTTAAGAGCAGTAGCATCCAAAACAGCCTCTAGTTATAGAGCGGCTGCTCCTTCGAGAACGCAAATTTTTGAATCTGGTAAAGCGGGAGAAAGAATAGTATTTAATTGCTGGGTAGGGGAAAGCATCACTGTTCCTAGTTTATAAAATGGACAAAAAAATTAAACATATAGTTTCTAACATAGTCACGATTTTCATCGTGACTATGTTTTTTTCTTGTGAAACTAATTTAAAAGAAGTTCAAAAATTTAAACAATCTTCCTTTGTGCCTAGTGGCGAAGTGGATAGTATAAATTTAAAATATACCGACTCTGGTAAAATTAAATCCATTTTAAAGAGTCCTAAAATGCTAGATTATAGCACCATTAAAAACCCATTTACAGAATTTCCGAAAGGAGTTTTTGTAACTATGTTTGATGATAATGGAGAAACAACAACTATTAAAGCAGATTATGCTATTTCTTATAAAAAAACAGATATTATAGATCTGCAAGGAAATGTCGTAATTAATTCTAACGACGGAAAAAAGCTAGAAACTTCACAACTTTACTTTGATCAAAAAAACGAATGGTTTTTTACAGAAAATAACTTTAAACTTACAGACGCTGCTGGAGGTTTTCTTCAAGGACCTGGAGTAGATTTTAGTAAAGATTTTAAAATTTTTAATATGCAGAATCCGAGCGGAGAAATGAATAACCTCGAATAAGTATTCCGTTTTTTTACTAATTTTTGTTACTTTTGTTTAAAAAAGATTATGACTTACTTAAAAATTATACAATATCTATATTTATCATTTGGTGTTTTCTTTTTCTATGATGCTTATGCGAAATATGCCAATAATGAAAATCCATATCTTAGTTTAATAATCGCAGTGGTTGCTGTTGCAATGTTCTTTTTTAGAAGACACCTTTTTAATAAACAGCAAAATAGACGAAAATAACATATGGAAATATCTATAATTGTTATTTGTTTATTGCTTTCTGCTTTTTTTTCAGGAATGGAAATTGCTTATGTTTCTTCTAATAAAGTCTATCTTTCCATTGAGAAAAAACAAAATAATTTCAACTCAAAAACATTATTAAAACTTACGGAAAAGCCTTCGCAATTTATCACTGCAATGCTAATTGGTAACAATGTTGTTTTAGTTATTTATGGAATTTATTCAGGAGATTTACTCATGAATTGGATTGAATCTCTGAGTTTTACCTTTTCCCCATTTGTTAGTTTGTTGTTGCAAACACTACTTTCTACTATTGTTATTTTAATTACAGCAGAATTTTTACCAAAAGTTTTTTTTCAAATTTATGCCAATTCATTTATAAAGTTATTTGCAGTTCCTGCCTATTTTTTTTATGTATTGTTCTTTTACGTATCTAAATTCGTGCTTTGGATTTCTGATTTTATTTTAAAAAAATTCTTTAAAACGGAAGGAGATCAAGTACAAGATTACTTTAGTAAAGTGGAACTTGGAAATTATATAAATGAGCAAATGAGTACTGTTTCTGCAGATCACGAAATAGATTCTGAAATACAAATTTTTCAAAATGCACTGGAATTTGCAGGTTTGAAGGCTAGAGATATAATGACGCCTAGAACAGAGATTGCTGGAGTAGATATTTTAGATCCTGTTTTTGAATTAAAAGAGCTATTTGTTAAAACTGGATATTCAAAAGTATTGGTTTATCAAAATTCTGTAGACGATATATTAGGATATGTACATTCGTTTGATTTGTTCAAAAAACCTAAAACAATAAAGTCAGTGATGATAGCAATAGAATTTGTGCCAGAAACTATATTAATCAAAGATCTATTGGATATTTTAACAAAAAAAAGAAAGAGTGTTGCCGTTATATTAGATGAATATGGTGGAACTTCTGGAATTATTACTGTTGAAGATATTATTGAAGAGCTCTTTGGTGAAATTGAAGACGAGCATGATTTAGACGAAGCGCTTATTGATGAAGAGATTGAAAAAGACGTTTATTTATTTTCCGGTAGATTAGATGTAGAGTTTATAAACCAAAAGTATAATTTGAATATTCCAGAATCAGATTCTTATATAACACTTGGTGGTTTCATTGTGGATAGCATTAAAGAAATTCCACAAAATAAAGAAGTAATAAAAATTGACAACTTTGAAATCACTATCCACGTGGCTTCAAATAAAAGAATTGAGTTGGTTAGACTCTCAATTTTGGAAGAAAAAAAGTAAAATAACATAAAATTAATTGAAAATGTAATTTAACTATTTTATTATTGGATAGATAATTGTATTTTCGCCCTTTGAATATAATAAACTTAAATAAAAATGGCAGTTTTATCTAAAATTAGACAACGCTCATTCATCCTAATTGTTATAATAGCATTAGCATTATTTTCATTTGTATTAGCAGATGTTATTAAAGGTGGAGGATTTGGTTCAAGCGCAAATGATATAGGATCAGTAAATGGTACAGATATCACTACACAAGACTTTATGCAAAAAGTAGCGCAAACGGAAAAGCAAGGGCAAGGTATTACTAATACACAAGCAATAAATAGCGTTTGGGAACAAGAAATTCGCAGTGTTTTATTAAACGATGAGTTTGAAAAATTAGGATTAAGAATTGGTCCAGATCAATTATTAAATGTGATAAAATCAGACCCAAGTATTTCTCAAAATCCTCAATTCTTAAATGAAATAGGGCAGTTTGACGAAAACAAGTTTAAAGAATTTGTTAAATCTAAAAGAAACGATCCTAATCCTGCATCTTGGACGCAATGGAAAAACTATGAAAGTAGTTTAGAAAAATATGCAAAAGAGTTAATGTATAACAACATGATTAAAGGTGGTGTTTATGTAACTAAAGCAGAAGGTAAATTTAAATATGAAATAGAATCTAATAAAGTAGATTTTGATTATGTTGCCTTACCTTATTCTAACATTAACGACGATCAAGTTAAAGTTTCTGATGACGAAATAATGGCTTATATTAAAAAATCACCAAGAAAATTTAAATCAGAAACTGCAGCTTCTTTTGATTATGTTTTATTTGAAGAGAAGCCTTCTGTTGAAGACGAGAAAGCAATGGAGACTTCAATTAATAATATTTTACTTGGATCTTTAAAATATAATGAAGAAACTAAGTTAACAGATACTTTGCCAGGATTTAGAAATGTTAAAAATGTAGGTGATTTTGTTAATTCAAATTCAGATATTAAATTTGACTCAATTTATTTGACCAAAAAAGATTTACCTATTGATTTTCAAGAACAATTATTTATATTAGAAGTAGGAGAGGTTTTTGGACCATATCTTTTTAATGGTCACCAACGTGTTTCTAAAATGGTTGCTAAGAAATCAAATGCGTCTGTTAAAGCAAGTCATATTTTGTTAGCTTATGAAGGTGCGCCACAATCAACTGCAACGAGAACAAAAGAAGAAGCTAAAAATTTAGCAAACGATTTACTTGCACAAGCAAAAGCTAATCCTGCAAATTTCGCTGTTTTAGCATCTACAAATACAGACGATCCAGGTTCTAAAAACACTGGAGGTCAATATGATAATATTTCTAAAGGACAAATGGTTCCTACTTTTGATGCTTATATATTTAACAACTCTATTGGTTCTATAGGTGTTGTTGAAACAGATTTTGGTTTTCATGTTATAAAAGTAGATGACAAGTATAGTGGTGTTCTTCTAGGAACAGTGGCTCAGAAAATTGAACCTTCAGAAACTACTATTGATAATGTTTATGTAAAAGCAAGTAAGTTTGAAGCAGAAGCAAATGAAAAAGATTTTGAAGAAGTTGCTAAATCTAATACTTTAATTGTAACAACAATTGCAAGTATTAATGCTTCTGACGAAAATGTTCAGGGTCTTGGTGCACAAAGAGAAATTATTCGTTGGGCTTTAAGCAACGATAATAATGTTGGAGATGTTAAACGTTTTGATGTTCCACAGGGTTATGTAATTGCAAAATTAAAGTCTAAAAATGAAACGGGTTTAATGTCTATTGAAGCTAGTAGAGACATAATTACACCTATTTTAAGAAATGAAAAGAAGGCAGTTCTTATTAGAAAAAAAATGAGTGGTTCTACTCTAGAAGAAGTTGCGAAAGCATCTAATTCAACTGTATCAAACGCTATTGGTGTTTCTTTGGTTAATCCAATTGTTCAAAACTTAGGAAATGAGCCTAAAGTTGTAGGTGCTGCTTTTGGATTAAAAGCAAATACTACATCTAAATTAATTGATGGTGCAAATGGTGTTTACATTGTAAGAACAAAAAGTATTGTTTCTGCACCGGCTGTTGCAAACTATAATTCATACATTGCACAAGAGAAAGCACAAGAGTGTTCTTCTGCACAATCTAGAGCTTATTTAGCTATAAAAGAAAAAGCTACTATTAAAGATAACAGAGCAAGATTTTAATTTTTGCAAAAAAAATAAAAAGAAAGGTCTAACATTTTGTTAGGCCTTTCTTTTTTTAGACTGTTTTTTAGAAATCTATTTGTTAGTATTTGTACCTTTGCAAAATAAAAATAAATAGAATGTCAAAAGAAAGTAAAAAAGGAGTTTATACAGGTCTTATTGAAAAAGATAACGAGGGTAATTTTTTCTGTGGAGAATACCTATTGGATTTTAAGTATACAGTTGCTAGTTTTAAAATTGGGGATGAAGTAAATATCAAAACAATTATTGAAAACCCTAGTGATATATCCCATGACAAATATCCAAAAAAATCAAAACTATTCTTTTTAGCAAATGCTAAAGAGTAATTGTTGAATTTAAAACAAAAAAAAATGATGCAATGGGAACAACTTTTGTCTTTGAAAAGGCAAGGCGATACAAGTAAACGATTGAGAATTGAACAAGACGATACACGTTTGGGCTTTGAAGTTGATTACGATCGAATTGTTTTTTCAGCTGCATTTAGAAGCCTACAAGATAAAACACAGGTTATCCCATTGTCAAAAACGGAATTTGTACATACTAGATTAACGCATAGTTTAGAAGTGTCGGTTGTAGGGCGCTCTATAGGAAGATTAGTAGGAAAACAAGTTTTAGAAAAAAGACCTTATTTAACGAATATTCATGGTTTCCAAATGAATGATTTTGGTGCTATTGTCGCGGCTGCAGCTTTAGCACATGATATTGGTAATCCACCATTTGGACATTCGGGTGAAAAAGCAATAGGAGAATATTTTACTATTGGAAGTGGAAAAAAACACAAAGACCAATTAGCAGAAAAGGAATGGCAAGACTTAATTGATTTTGAAGGGAATGCTAATGGTTTTTCGGTTTTAACTTCTTCTCGTGAAGGAAATCAAGGTGCACTTCGAATTTCCTATGCTACTTTAGGAGCATTTATGAAATATCCTAAGGAAAGTTTGCCAAAAAAACCAACAAATAAAGTTTGCGATAAAAAATATGGTTTTTTTCAGCAAGACAAAAAGTTTTTTGAGGAAGTTGGAACGGAGTTAGGTTTAATACGAAACAAACCAGGAGAAAATGTTGGTTATGAACGCCATCCATTTGCCTATTTAGTTGAAGCCGCAGACGATATTTGCTACACAATTATTGATTTTGAAGACGGAATCAATTTGGGTTTAATCCAAGAAGAATTTGCATTAGAATATTTAATCAAATTAGTAAAAAATGGAATTGACACTAAAAAATATAACGAACTAACCACAAAAGAAGATAGAATAAGTTATTTGCGCGCATTAGCAATTGGAAGTTTAATTCAAGATGCAGTTAAAATATTTATGGAAAACGAAGACTTAATTCTTTCTGGTGAATTTCCACATGCATTAATGGACAAAAGTGTGTATAAAGCGCAAATGGACGATATTATAAAAATTAGTATTAAGAACGTTTACCAAAGTAGAGAAGTGATTGAAAAGGAAATCATTGGCTATAAAGTCATTAATGTTCTTTTAGACGTTTTTTGCACAGCATCTGAAAACAAAGCATCTGGAAAGTCTTCTAATTACGATAACTTGATTTTAAAGTTATTACCAGAGCGTTACCAACAAAGCAAAGAAGGATTGTACGATAGATTACTGCATATTTGCCATTTTGTTTCTATGCTAACAGATGGAAAGGCATTGCAGTTGTTTAATATAATTCAGGCTAATAGAAACTAAATTTCCAAATAAAGAAATACATTAGACATTACTAAATAGATTGTACTGCATTTAGTATACTTATAACATCAATTCCACAAATTTTTTGCAATTCAGAAACACTACCGTGTTCAATAAAACTATCGGGAATACCTAAATTAACAACTTTAAGAGCATTATTGTTGTTTTTTACATAAGAATTAATTGAACTTCCAAAACCGCCTAAAAGAGCACCATCTTCGATTGTAATTATTTTTGTATGTGTTTTCAGAAGTTTATTTATTGCGTTTTCATCTAAAGGTTTAATAAATGGAAAGTGATAATGCGATATATTTTTATTGTTTTCTAGTTTGTCAATTGCCATTTTAACATTAGTTGCAAGAGTACCAGTAGATAATATAGCTATTTCTGAGCCTTCTTTTAAACATTTGGCTTTGCCAATTTCTATATTTTCAAAGGGTAGTTTCCAGTCTGTAATTTCTCCTCGACCTCTTGGATAACGAATTGCTATTGGATGTTCTAATCCCAAAGAGGCGGTATACATAATATTACGTAACTCTATTGCGTCTTTTGGTGCACAAATAAGCATGTTTGGAATGCAATTCATATACGAAATATCAAAAATGCCATGATGTGTTGCGCCATCTTCTCCTACTAAACCTGCTCTGTCTAAACAAAATATTATGGGTAGGTTTTGTATTGCTACATCATGAATAATTTGGTCGTATGCTCTTTGTAAAAAGGTAGAATAAATATTGCAAAAAACAACCATTCCTTGCGTTGCCATTCCTGCTGCTAAAGTAACAGCATGTTGCTCTGCAATTCCAACATCTAAGGCTCTTTCTGGAAACGCTTCCATCATGTATTTCATAGAACTTCCACTTGGCATAGCAGGAGTAATTCCAACAATTTTTTTATTTTCAGTTGCTAATTCTACTAAGGTCAACCCAAAAACATCTTGAAATTTTGACGGTAGGTTTTCTTCATTTTTTGGAAGAATTTTACCGGTTTTAGCCTCAAATTTACCTGGGGCATGGTATTTTACTTGGTCATCTTCGGCTAATTGTAATCCTTTTCCTTTGGTAGTAATAATGTGTAAAAATTTTGGTCCTTTTACTAATTTTAAACGTTCTAGTTCTGCAATTATTTTAGGTAAATCGTGGCCGTCAATTGGACCCGAATAATCAAAATTTAATGATTTTATAATGTTATTTTGCTTTGGATTTTTTCCTTCTTTTACTGCGGTTAAATAATTTTTTAAAGCCCCTACACTTGGGTCGATGCCAATTGCGTTATCATTTAAAATTACCAGTAAATTTACATCGGTTACACCAGCATGGTTTAAGCCCTCAAAAGCCATTCCGCTTGCAATAGATGCATCGCCAATTACGGCAATATGTTGTTTGTTAAAATCGCCTTTTAATTTTGAAGCAATTGCCATTCCTAAAGCAGCAGAAATGGAAGTGGAAGAATGGCCAACTCCAAAAGTGTCGTATTCACTTTCACTTCTTTTTGGAAAACCTGAAATTCCGTTTAAAGTTCTGTTGGTTTCAAAAACAGTTCGTCTTTCAGTTAATATTTTATGACCATAAGCTTGATGGCCAACATCCCAGACTAATAAGTCTTCAGGAGTTTTAAAAACATAATGTAAAGCAATAGTTAATTCTACAACACCCAGACTTGCTCCCAAATGACCTTCTCGTTTTGAAACAACTTCTATAATAAAATTCCTCAACTCTTGAGCCAGTTGCGGTAATTGATTTTCAGATAGTTTTCTTAAATCGGTTGGGTTGTGTATTTGAGAAAGTAAATTTTCCTTCATGTAACAAAAGTACTAATTGGAAGTTGTATTTTTGTATTTATGGAAAATATTTTTACAGATGATTTTTTTATGAAAAAAGCTTTACAAGAAGCAGAAGCAGCTTTCAAAAAAGGCGAAGTTCCTGTGGGAGCGGTCATTGTTGTAGATAATAAGGTAATAGCCAGAACACATAATTTAACAGAAATGTTAAACGATGTAACTGCTCATGCAGAAATGCAAGCAATAACAAGTGCGGCAAACTTTATTGGCGGTAAATATTTAAAAAACTGCACGCTTTATGTTACTTTGGAACCTTGTCAAATGTGTGCTGGAGCATTATATTGGAGTCAAATTTCAAAAATTGTATTTGGAGCTTCAGATGAAAATAGAGGTTTTTTAAAAATGGGCACTCAATTACATCCGAAAACAGAAGTTGTTGGTGGTGTTTTAGAAGAGGAATGCTCCTCACTTATGACTACTTTTTTTAAAAGTAGAAGATAGTCTTGTAAGTAAAACTTTAAATATTTTTTATGTCATTGACAAATAATAAAATTTTACGATTTTATTATTTATCAGACATTAATGAAAAACAATAAAACAATCTTTTCTAGTCAATACGCTTGATTTGCAATCGTAAAGTAATTTTTTCAATATTTAAATACAACTATTTCATTTAGGGATGCTATGGATTTAGAATCGGCTGCAAAAATTATTAAAGCTACTCAGGTGCTAAAAATTTAAAAATAAAATTTGATAAAGAAGTTTCTAATCCTAGGGAATATAAATTTGCTTTAGATAGCATTAAACGTTAAGAAGAAGACACTAATATCACTATTTTATGAGAAGGTTTGGCAATTGATATTGACCTAACAGGAAGTGTGGAATTTAAAACTCCTGCAAACAATAATTTCAAAATACTTTTCGCTAAAATTCGCGATAATAGAACACGGTTTTATTTTAGACTTCGAGCTAACGAATCCAGAATATTCAACGTTTTTTTAAATCCAACTTGCTCGTAAAATAATTATTTTCAAGACATTCAATGTGAAGCTATGTATCATAATTTTATAGTAAGAATAAAAGTGCAACAGGTAAAAATTGTAAAGAATTAGTTTCAATACCTAACAAGGTTTAAAAATTTGTTAGGCCTATCTAAAAGATATTTTAAAACAAAAAAATTTGTAAAGGATTAGTTAAAAAACCAGTTAGGTCTAACATAAAACAGGAACAATAAAGCACCTTATAAAACCGGTTTGCTATTATAGGATCTATTAAATTAACGTTTTTAATGAAAAAAGATAATATTTTTTAAACTTTTATGCCTAATTTCGCATAAATTTATAACAATTAGTAAAAGGTTTGTGAAAAATGTTTAAAAAAATTTTTGTTTCTTTTGTTTTGCTTAATTTTTCTTTGTCTTTTGGTCAAAATACAGAATCAAAATACAAAAAAATTTACCATAAATTTTTAAAAGTTCAGTTTTCAAATCCAGATCTGTCTAAAAGATATTTAGATTCTATTTTAGTGCTTCCAAATATTTCAGACAGTATAATTTCAAAAACGTATAACGATGTTGGAATTTATCATGCCGTAACTTCAGATTACGATAGGTCTATTCAATATTTTAAGAAAGCATATAATTTTGACAATAAAATTTCAAAATTAACTAAAGCTAACATCTTATGTAATATAGGTAATGTTCAAAAGCTACAGGGAAAAAACGATGTTGCTTTACAAAATTACAATAAAGCTAAATCGTTATATACTTTGTTAAAAGATGAAAAAAATATACTCAAAGTAGAATCGGAGATTGGTTCTGTTTATTATAATAATTTAAATTTTAATAAAGCATTAGAAGTTGCAACAAAATTAATACCTAGACTAGAGGCTTTTGGCGATGAAAAATTACTAAATATTCAATTGTTGCGTTTAGCTAACATACAATTCTATGTTGGGAATTTTAAAGCGGCAATAATTAATTATACCAAAACACTAGATTACTTTAGTAAAGATATAGATAACAATAAACAAAATAAATTTGTTGCTCTAATGAATATTGGCGAATGTTATAGTTTATTGAAAGACGCTAAGGCTATTGATTTTTTAAATAAAGCTTTAATTGGTTTTCAATCAATTAATGATTTGCAAAATGAAAATCATTGTAAAGCTCGATTAGGTAAATATTATTTCAACAAGCAAGAATATACTATCGCATTACCGTATTTAAAAGAAGCTTATGAAATAATGATTGTAAATTTCCCTAATAATGTCCATGCAACTTATGCCTATTACCTGCAAAATTTAATAAAGTTAAATCGTTTGGAGGAAGTTAAAGTGGTTTTAGATAGTAATAAAACACTACTAGTTGACGATGCAAATTTAGAAGAAAAAATATTTATGTTGCAATCTTATGCGGTTGCTTACAATAAGTTGAAGAATAAACATTTAGAATTAGAAACTTTAAGAGCCTTAGAAACTTTATATAAAGTTAGAGAAAAAGAAAACACATTTGAAGAGCTTCAAAAAAAGTTAAACTTATATAATATTAAAGATCAAGTAATTAAAAATAAAAATTTAAAACTTCAAAATAAAAATTTAAAACTTCAAAATTGGATCATACTTATTTCTGTTTTTTTATTAATTATTGTAGTTCTCTATTTTGTAGATAAATTTAGAAAGAAAAATAAAATCCAAAAACTTAATTTCTTACAATTACAACAAGAAAAAGAAATACAAGAAAAAAGCAACGAACTTAAAGCAATCCAGTTTCAATTAGAGTTAGAAGTAAAACAAACTAAAGAAAGAGAATTGACCGCTTTGCAATTAAAAATGTTTCAAATAAAAGATAAAGTAATTGCTTTTTTAAATTCTAACGATTTAAAGTTAGATAGCGAAGTAAAAGACATTATTTTTAAAGAAGTAGTGGGTTGTTTTGAAAACGAAGATTATTGGGGAGAATTTCAGTTAAAATTCACAAAAGTACATCCAGATTTTACTATAAACATTAAAAATAAAATTCCTAAATTAACTAAAAAAGACATTGACTTTTTAATGTTAGTCATGTTAAATTTAAGTAATAAAGAAATAGCAAATTTAATTAATATAACACATGAAAGTGTTCTTACTAAAAAATATCTTTTAAGAAAAAAAATGAATATATCTAATGATGTAGAAATACTTGCGTTTTTAAAAAACATTTAATTTTTTATTAATAACTGCTCTTCAATCTATTTTTCCTTATTGGTTCCAAAAGAGTTAAAACAATATGATTTAGGGTATTTAATTCCTAAAAAATATTTTAGAGATGCACTACAAAAATTAATTCACAGTAATTAGTGAAATTCAAGCCCAATTTTTAACCTTGAATACTCTAAGTTTATCTATTAAAACCCGCTTGTATTAGAGCTTCAATTTGGTGTATTTGTGCAACTGTTAATTGTTTATATTTTTTCATGGAAGACAAATTTAGACCTGAAACACTTGGGGGATAACTCCAAGTGTTTTTTAATTTATCTGCTGCATTATTGCTCAAACTTACATTTTATTCAACTTGCTATTTTTCAATTAAAGTACTTTTTTATTGCACAAAAAGCCACTTTAATTAATGTTGTTAAAGTGCCATTTAGAAAGTTTTTTTTAACTTAAAAAAAAAGAGATGGTAATTTTAATTCTACTTTTCATATAATACACATCGTTTTACAACCATAAATCGTATGATTTAACTAATTTAAATGTTAAAAATACACGGTTTCAAAATCTAAACAATAGAAATTTAATGTTTATTTCATAGATAATAGTTAAAAAGTATAGATAAAGTATAGAAAAGTTTGCCAACAAGATATATATGCTATCAACATGTTAATTTTTTTATTATTTTTGTTAAAGTGTTCTTAAATACCCCCAATACTATGAAAAAAATAAAACTATTTTCAATATGCCTTTTATTGGCTAGTTTTTTTGTTGAGGCTCAAAATCTAACAATTTCCTCATCGGGGGAAACCGGCACTTCTGGAACTAACTGGAGCACATCTGGTAGCAACCCTGTAACAATCACGGCAATAAACACCGCTAATATTAATCCTTCGGTAATTAATGGTTATTTGAATGCTGGAACGAGTATATTATTAAGTACACCCAATGGTCGTTTATTTATTAACGATCCCATCCTAAAAACAGCTGGTGGGGATGCCACTCTTACCCTTCAAAGTGACGGAAGAATTTGGACGACTACAACAATCTCTTCAACTAGTAATAAATTGAATCTGATTTTTTGGTCTGATTTTGATAATGGAAACGATAAAGGAGGTTCAACTCCTGTAAACTCTACTTTAACTACTAATGGTGGTCATGTTTGGATTGGTGGTTCTAGTACAAATGCTGGTACTTCTATTTGGAACGGTCTAACAGTGGGTAATGGTCCCTCTATTAGCACTTCAGGTGGAAATAATCAGAATGCGGTAGACATTATTGGCACAACGATTACCACCAATGGCGGAGATATTTTAGTTTGGGGAGCAACTGGCACTGGGGTTGGCGCCAATGGTATTTCAGCAGGTGCAGGTACTGTAACATTTAACAGTGGTAGTGGTGATGTTATACTCATAGCAGATGAGATGACCGGAAATGACAATAGTTTTGTAATTAACACCACAGGAAAAGTAATTCTAGCGCCGCATGGCGGTAGCTACCCAGCAGCGGTAAGCTGGGCACATAATAACGCTGCAAATGCAAATATAGCAGGCATCTTTGATCCCTTATTAATTAATAATTACAGTAGTTTAGGTGGTTTTAGTTTAGGTTCTTACAATGGCATGTCAGGCATACCCATTACCAATAGTTCAGCTACTACCATTTCTAACGCTATAACTATTGCGGGTCCAATTTCCGTGAATGGTGGTAATATAACTATCGGGAGTAATGTAAATCTAAATACAACTATTGCAGCGGATATCAACCTTATTGCTAGTAATGGCTTTTTTACTGCAGGCACCACGAGAACTACAATTAATTCCAATGGCGGAAATATTTTACTTGCAGCAGATGCAGATGCTGATAATGTTGGGCAGTTCAATATAGATTACCTGACTTTAGACGCGGGAACAGGAAATTTAACCATTGAAGGGGCAACTTTGAGTTGGAGTACTGAATCACCAAGTACTTTTCCAATACTTAAAGGTACAGGTGGTCTAACCATACAATCCAACGGGGCATCATTTGGACAAGTAATTAATTTACAATGGTTTGCTTTAGAAGGTGTCAAATCTTCTTTCACTATTGGTAAAGTCAGTAATGTATCAGATGTAATTTTAAATGCTTGTACCGCTTGTGCAAGTACGTCTGATAACTTTACAGGAAAAACCCTAATAGTATCAGGGCCAATTGCCGTTTATGGAGGGAATATTTCGATTAATGAAAACCTAAACACCGCATCAAGTGGTGCTAACGGCGATGTGCTTTTGAAAGCTACTGCAGATATTGTATTAGCTGCAAGCAGAACAATTACAACTAATAATGGAGACGTGATTTTTTGGTCTGATAGCAATAATAATGGATTGGGTAATATAACCTTAGCGAATAATAATGCTATAAATACTACCAACGGATCAACTGCTGCTAATCGTTCTGGTGGTGGAAAAATTGTGTTGGCTGGTGGTGCAGATGACGGTAGCAATGGAGGAAGTAGTGCTGATGGAATACCAGATGCTTATGCATTTTCTACTACGGAAGCAGGGATTTGGTTAGGGACATCAAGTGGAAATAGTACTCAATTTTACTCGGGCGGTGGTGATGTAATTGTTAGAGGAAAAAGTACTATGTCTGGCGCACCAAATCTTAGATTTATGACTGGATTATATAGTTTTGGAATTCTAGTGATAAATAGTGGCACAGGTACTATTAGATTAGAAGGACAGAGCAATAACTATTTCGGAATTAATTTTGTGGATCCTGTATCTAATCTACCTACTGGTACAAAGCATTTAGAGTTAATATCTGCCGCTACTACGGGAAATGCAATATATGTCAGCGGTGAATCAAACACTGCTTCCGGTTTGGTTTTTAACTTTAATAATCCTAAAGAAGTATTAGCTACAGCAGGTGGCAATATTTTTATTAAAGGCGTTGGTGGCGGATTTTTTGACGGTATATTTATGCAAAATCTGGATGTTTTAGCAAATAGTGGCAACATAACTTTAGAGGGTGGAACTAAGGGAATATTAATTAGGGATTGGAATAATAATTTTGGTTTTAGAACCGGTTCCTCAATAACAGCAAGCTCTTCTAATATTAAATTTACGACAGATCAATTGAATGTAACTGCACTAACTGCTGGGTTTAGCACTAATTTTAATACTACAGGTGCTGTAACTATAGAACCTTTTAGCAATAGCTTCAACAGTGCAGTTACTTTTCCTATAGCCAATCTTACAATGGGTAGCGGGGTTTCAGGCTTAACCATTGGTAAACCTACAAATACAAGCAATGTTACAATCAGTTCTGCTACTACTATTGCTGGTCCAATTACTGCGTATGGTGGTAATATAAATATAAATGAAAACTTAAATACAACAGCAGGAAATGCAGGAGGTGATATCTTATTGAAAGCCTCTGCGGATATCACTTTAGCGGCTAATAAATCCATTACTACCAGTGGAGGTGATGTAATTTTATGGGCTAATAGTGATGCAGGTCTATTAAATGGTTCCATTTCCCTTCGAAATACTTCTTCTATCACTACGGGTTCTAATACCGTGGCTGGAGGTAATGTTTGGATTGGTGGAGGTGCTGATGGAGCTACATGGAACGGAATATCTGTGGGTAACGGTTATGCAGTTCCTGGAACTTCTTTCGCTCCATCTAATGGAGGAACTCCAATTTCAGGAGGTATTTATTTAGAAAAAACCGCAATTTCTACTTTTGGTGGGCACATTAAATTAGCCGCAGACGCTTCGACATCCGTTTTTGGTATCGTTACTTATGGTGCTAATACTTTCGATGCTTTAACAGGAAGTATTGACTTTGAAGGCATTGCAAGCAGTAGTAGTTCTACAAATTCGGCAGGTATTTTATTTGGATTGCATGACATTAGTATTGCTGCAAACAATACTTTACGCACATCTGGTGCAGGAACTGCTATAAAACTTACAGGTTTTGGAAGAGGATCTGGCGATGCAATTGCAGTTAGTGGTTTATTGCAATTAAATTCTTCTGGTACAGGAGCAATTGAATTATACGGTACAGCTCATGGTACTGGTAGAAGTATAGTTGCCGGAAATTATTATCATGGTATTATTAATGCATATTCGGCCTCAGGAATAATCTCTTTAAATGGCGGATCAAGAGGAATTTTTGTCGCACTACGAGTAATTCCAGGTGCAACCTCAGGACCCTCTAGAATAAACCTAGGTGAAGGCGGTACCATTACAAGTTCCACTAGTAATGTGGTGTTGACTGGTGATAGACTTACCTTAGTAGAAAGTGGAATAGGTGTCCAAACGACTGGAACTGTAACTGTAGAACCTTTTAGCAATAGCTTTACGAGTGCAGTTACTTTTCCTATAGCCAATCTTACAATGGGTAGCGGGGTTTCAGGCTTAACCATTGGTAAAACAACCAATACTGCAAATATAACGGTAGCTGCAGCAACAACTATTGCTGGCCCTATTTCTGTTTATGGTGGAACTTTAGCTATTAATGGCGCTTTAACGGCTACAAATTCAAACATCACATTAGCAGCAACAACAGCGGTTACACAAACTGCGGCTTTAACCGCAAATAATTTAGAACTTTCTAGAGCAGGAACATTTACACTAACTAATGTTTCAAACAATGTTGCCACAATTGCAGGAGGAACAACTTTAGCAAAATTAGGTTCTTTAAACTATGTAGATAGTAATGCATTAACCATAGGAGAAATAACCAATGCTGGTATTATTGCCAGCGGAAAAATAAGAGTTGAAACGCTCGTAAATAACTTAACCCTGAGTAGAAATGTAGCCACTGACAATACAGCTACAGATGCAATTATCCTGAATGCAGGAAAATCTACTGCTATTGGTAATGCAACAGGTGGCGATATTATAGTAAGTGGAACACCAACAATTACTAAAGGAACTAACGGTATCGTAAGATTGTTTAGTGGTAGTAATGCAAACAGTACAGGTCTAACAAGTCTTGTAGGTGGAAGTGCAAATACTAGATCAGGGTTTGATGAAACTAGTGCTAGTTTTACGCCTGCATTAGTTGCGGGTAGTAATTATGCTTTATTTAGAGCAGCAGCAACAGCCCCGGTTGTTTTAACAGCTTCATCTACTTCAGCAAGCAGCGTGGTAACAGTTAATGGAAATATAACTGCTGACAACGGTTCTGCAGTTACTGAAAGAGGATTTGTGTATAGCACAACTACTGCACCTACTATTTCGGACACCAAAATCGTTGCTGGCTCGGGTACTGGTGCTTTTTCAGGTGTTACACCCACTTTAGTTACTGGTACCTATTATTTTAGAGCCTTTGCTACTAATTCTATAGGAACTTCCTATGGAGCAGAAGTAACGCAAACAATTTTATCTGCTCCAACGGCTGCTGCGCAATCTTTTTGTGCAGGTGCTACGGTAAATGATTTAGTAGCTACGGGCACAGATTTGAAGTGGTATTCAGCTTCAACAGGAGGAAGTGCTTTAGTTTCAACTACTGTTTTAACAGCAGCTACCTATTACGTTTCTCAAACGGTTTCAGGAGTAGAAAGTGTTAGAACAGAAGTGGTGGTAACTTTCGCTCCTCTTTTGAGTAATATCAGTTCCATTTCGGGCCCTACTAATTTAGCTTCTGCTGTTACAACGGCTACATATTCTGTTACGGCAGTTTCTGGTGCGTCGAGTTATGTTTGGAATTTGCCATCTGGTTTAACTTTAACATCACAAACGGGTCGATCGGTTACGGTTGCTGTTTCCTCAAGTTTTGTTAGCGGTTTACTTACTGTAAAAGCGGTTAATGATTGTGGCGAAACTTTAGTTCGTAGTACAACTGTTAGAAAGGCAGCTGTTTTGGTAGGAGGCGTTGCGTTTAACGTTACGGGTAATTCAATTATTTGCACAAATGCTACTCAAACGTATACAGCTACAACAGTTGCTGGTGGAGTTTATAGTTGGACGGTTCCAACAGGCGTAACGATTCTTTCCGGACAAGGGACCAATGCAATTACAGTATCTACAGATGTTGATTTTACTTCGGGAAGAATAAACACTATTTGTAACACATCTGGTCTTACGTTAAAAGCAACTATTTTTGTAGCAGGTATTGCAAAACCGTCTAGTATTACAGGAATAACAAATTTATGTGGTATTACGAGTGCTACATATTCAGTGGTTGATGGAGCTGGATTTACTTATACATGGTCTGTTCCTTCTGGTATGGTTATTACATCAGGTGAAGGTAGTTCTTCTATAATTGTAAGTGTAGCAGAAGGAACAAGTGGGATTATTAGAGTACGAGCACAATCCGTTTGTGGTTTTAGTTCAGCAAGGATGTTAACAGTTAGTGCCTTTCCTATATTAGGACGTATTTCAGGAATAACTCGAGTTTGTGGAGCCGTTGAAGCTACCTTTGATACAAGTGGGAATCCAATTAGTAACAATCCTTTAAGTACTTATACTTATAGCGTAGCAGCAGTATCTGGCGTTACGTCTTATAATTGGACGGTTCCAAGTGGCGCTACTATTTTAACAGGTCAAGGTGCAAATAGTATAACGGTAAGTTATAATTTAACTACCTTTGAGTCAGGATTAATAAGTGTGGAAGGAGTAAATAGTTGTGGAATAGCTGGATTACAAAATATAAATGTAAGTACAGCAACAGGAACAATTACTGGTCCAACTAGTTTGTGTCCATTAACTTCAGCTACTTACAATGTTCCTTTAGACTTGGGTACTGATTTTGTATGGACATTGCCACAAGGCATGACTGTAACGGGAGGAGCAGGAACAGCAAATATTACAGTTTCTATAACGCATCCAATTAATTTTGATCATAGTAATCAAGTGAGTGTTAGCTTTACTACAGGATGTGGCGGTACTAGAACTTTAGGACTTTCTGTAAATTGTTCGGATTATACAAATTTAGCATCTGCTTTTTGCGGTGCAACGATTGATCACGGCGATAGAGTTTCTCCAATAGGAGTTACAGGTGCGACTGGTTATAAATTTAATATTTATAATGCAGATGGAACGACAATGCTTGCGTCCATAGAAAATTTCCATCATGGTTTTAGTTTTACTCAAATGAATTTTACTTTTGGGGCTACCTATCAAGTGAGAGTTCAAGTAAAAAGAGGTAGTGTTTATGGAGCGGAAGGAGCTGCTTGTGCTGTTACACTAAGAGAAGTTCCTACAACAACCCTTGCAAGTTATCAATGTGGAGAAACAATTAATTATAACGATAGAGTTTATCCAATAGGAGTTTCAGGAGCAACAGGATATAAATTTAATATTTATAATGCAGATGGAACGACAATACTTGGAACGGTTGAGAATCCTTATCATGGTTTTAGTTTTACTCAAATGAATTTTACTTTTGGGGCTGCCTATCAAGTGAGAGTTCAAGTAAAAAGAGGTAGTGTTTATGGAGCGGAAGGAGCTGCTTGTGCTGTTACACTGAGTGTGTTTCCTATAACAACCCTTGCAAGTTATCAATGTGGAGAAATAGTTAATCATAATGATAGAGTTTATCCAATAGGAGTTTCAGGAGCAACAAGATATAAATTTAATATTTACAATGCAGATGGAACGACAATGCTTGCTACAATAGAGAATCCTTATCATAGTTTTAGTTTTGCTCAAATGGATTTTACCCCAGGTACCACGTATCAAGTAAGAATTCAAGTAAAACAAGGAAGTGCTTATGGAGCAGAAGGAGCTGCGTGTAGTATTACCATTTTTGGTGGAACTTATGAGAGACAACAAGTTCAAGAGAATAACAATAAGGAAGGCATAGTATCGTTAGTCCCTTCTGTGTTAACGGCGTATCCAAATCCGTTTACTACTTCGTTTGTGATCCTTCCTATAGCAGGAGAATCTGCAGCAGTTTCGTATCAAATTTATGATGTAACAGGGAAATTATTGGAAAACAGAGAAATCAATGCAAGCGATATTAAGACGCATGCTATAGCAGAAAACTATGCAATAGGAGTGTATATTGTAATTATAAGACAAGGAACAACTAATCAAACCTTTAAAATGATTAAACAATAAGCAATTAATAATCTTTAGAGAACAACAAGCCGTCTTAATGAAAATTGAGACGGCTTTTTTATGAAAATAAATGCAGACAAATTAAGAAGTGGTTTTTTGTAAAGAATCTGATTAAAAGGCATAAAAAAACCGCTATTCAATTAAGAATAGCGGTTTGGTTTTTTACTTGATTTGTTCACCCTTTTCATTAAAAAAGTGATATTCAAGATACGTGTAAGCATCACGAGGTATAATCTTCACCCATTTTTTATGTTCAAAAAACCATTTTGAACGTATTGATGGAAATCCTTTTTCAAGGTAAGCTGCCACAAAAGGATGTATGTTCAACACAACTTTTTTATGGGCTTTAATAATTTTTTCTAGGTCAAACGCAATTTTGTCAATAATTAAGATTGGAGCTTCAATTTCCCCATTTTCATTTGGGTCTTCTTCTCTTGTCTTTATATTTACTTCTGGTCTAACTCTTTGTCTAGTAATTTGAATTAATCCAAATTTGCTAGGAGGCAAGATTTTGTGCTTGGCCTTATCGTCACTCATTTCTTCTCTTAAGAAATCGTATAACTCTTTTCTGTTTTCGGCACTTTGCATGTCAATAAAATCGACAACAATAATACCGCCCATATCTCTAAGACGCAGTTGACGTGCAATTTCTGCAGCAGCAATTAAATTTACCTCTAAGGCTGTTCCTTCTTGTGTTAAAGCTTTATTAGAACGATTTCCACTGTTTACATCTACAACGTGCAATGCTTCAGTATGTTCGATAATTAAATAAGCTCCTTTACTCATAGAAACTGTTTTACCAAAAGAAGTTTTAATTTGTCTTTCAATATTGTATTTTTCAAAAAGAGGCAAGTCTTTAGATTGGTAGTGTTTTACGATAGACACTTTATCCGGAGCTATTTCTTGTAAATAGTCCTTCGTTTGTAAATACAATTCTTCATCATCAATTTGAATACTAGTAAAAGTATCATTGAATACATCTCTTAGAATGGAAGAAGCTTTGTTAAGTTCTCCTAATACTTTAGAGGGATGATGCGCTGTTTGTAGCTTCTTACACATTGTTGACCAACGATCAACTAGGGTAAGCAAGTCTTTGTCCAGTTCAGCTACTTTTTTGCCTTCGGCTACTGTTCTAACAATAACCCCAAAACCCTTTGGTTTAATAGATTTTACAAGTCGTTTTAATCGTTCTTTTTCTTCTTTTGATTCTATTTTTTGAGAAATAGAAATTCTATCTGAAAAAGGAACTAATACCACATATCTACCTGCTAAGGAAATTTCAGAACTAATTCTGGGTCCTTTAGTAGATATAGGTTCTTTTACAACTTGAACTAATATAGATTGGTTAGCACTTAATACATCAGTGACAACGCCATTTTTATTAATTTCTGTTTCAAAAGGATGGTTTTTGAGTGAATAATCTTTTAATTTACCTGCGCTTACAAGTTTTATGAATTTCATTAAAGAAGGTAAGTTAGGGCCTAAGTCGTGATAATGCAAAAAAGCATCTTTTTCATAACCTACGTTTACGAAAGCCGCATTTAAACCTGCGACTGGCTTTCTGATTTTAGCAATAAAAATATCGCCAACCTGAAAGTCGTTTCCTTTCTCTTCCTCTTTGTGTAATTCAATTAGTTTTCCATCTTTTAATAAGGCAAAATCTACAACTTCTGAACCTGAACGAATTATTAATTCTTTGTTCATGTAGTACATTTTTATCTATCTCAGTATAACTGAAACAGATGGATTAACATTTTTTTTACAGGTTTTTTTACCCGATAATCAGTTTTTGCTGATCAATTTCAATGAACGTTTTAAAAAAAGAAAAAGTAGTTTTAAACTACTTTTTCTTCTTGTGACGGTTAGCTCTCGCTCTCTTTTTGCGTTTGTGAGTCGCTACCTTATGTCTCTTTCTTTTTTTACCACTTGGCATAATGTGTAGTTTTTTTTGATTAATAATAATTTATACAGCTACTTCTGTTTTCGTTTTTATACTTTCAACAAATACCTTTGCTGGTTTAAATGCAGGTATGTTGTGTGCTGGAATTTTAATGGTAGTGTTTTTTGAAATATTTCTACCTGTTTTTTCAGCTCTAGTTTTAATGATAAAACTACCAAACCCTCTTAAGTAAACATTGTCTCCTGTTTCTAATGAGTTTTTTACTTCTTCCATAAAAGACTCTACTGTTGCTTGAACATCTCCCTTTTCAAGACCTAATTTTTCAGAAATTTTTGCTACGATGTCTGCTTTCGTCATTTTCTTTGCTTATTAAATATAATGTTTATGTACTTTTTTTGAGGTTGCAAATATACAAATTAAAAAAACAATAAATCAACCATAAATTAATTAAATTTTAATGCATTAGTTATAAATTTGCTTTTCAAACTATTTAAATGATTTTTTCTAACTTATTAATAAATTGGTATTTACAAAATAAAAGAAGTTTGCCATGGCGAAACACAAAGAATCCATATAAAATTTGGCTATCAGAAATTATTTTACAGCAAACTAAAGTAGCACAAGGATTACCTTATTATGAACTATTTGTTTTAAAGTTTCCCACTGTTTTTGATTTAGCAAATGCATCAGAAGAAGACGTTTTAAAATGTTGGCAAGGTTTAGGTTATTACTCTAGAGCCAGAAATTTGCATTTTACTGCTAAATATATTGTAGAAGAGTTAAAGGGTGTTTTTCCAAATAATTATCAAGAATTACTAAAATTAAAAGGCGTTGGTGAATATACTGCCGCTGCAATTGCTTCTTTTTCTTATAATGAAGATGTTGCGGTTGTAGACGGAAATGTTTTCAGGGTTTTGTCTCGTTTTTTTGCCATAGATTTAGATATATCTGAAAGTAAAACTAAAAAAGAATTTCAAAAACTAGCCCAAAGTTTATTACCAATTAAGGAGGCTGCAAATTTTAACCAAGCTATTATGGAATTTGGAGCTATGCAATGTGTGCCTAAAAATCCAAATTGTACGGTATGTATTTTTAACCCAAATTGTGGTGCATTACAAAACAAAACAGTGGACCAACTACCTGTTAAACTTAAAAAAGTAAAAGTAACAAAACGTTATTTAAATTATTTAATTCTTGTAGATGTAAACAATAATTTTGTAATTCAAAAACGAACTAACAAAGGAATTTGGCTAAATTTATATGAGTTTCCTTTAATAGAAGGATTAGAAGAGACTAAGATAGAGAATACTATTATGGAAATTGAAAACTTTACTTTCAAAAATAATAAGCCACATAAGATAACGCTTTTAAATGATGGCTTCATAAAACATAAATTGTCGCACCAAGATTTACATATTCGCTTCTTTAAATTAGATTTTAATAAAACTATAGAGGAAGCAAAACCTTTGTCTGAAATTATAAAATTTCCTTTTCCAATTGTTATTTATAATTTTATAGAAGCAAACTTTTTATAATACAGTCAAATATACTACTTTTGATTAACTAAAAATTATACGCCATGAACGGAACACTTAACAAAGTATTATTAATAGGACATTTAGGAGATGAAGTTAAAATGCATTATTTTGATGGTGGAAATTGTATAGGTAGATTTCCGTTAGCTACAAACGAAGTTTATATAAACAAAAGTACGGGTGAGAAAATCACTTCTACAGAATGGCATAATGTTGTTGTGCGAAACAAAGCAGCAGAAGTTTGTGAGAAATATTTATCTAAAGGAGACAAAATTTATATTGAAGGACGTATAAAATCTCGCCAGTGGCAAGCGGAAGACGGTTCAACAAAATACACAACAGAGATACAAGTTATGGAATTTACTTTTTTAACCACAAAAAAAGATACTGAATCTTCTAATAAACAAAATTTAAAACCAGATGGTTTAGAGTCAGGAAAAATGACTAATTTTGACAACAATAAAGAAAGAGGTGAAAAAGAAGATTTACCTTTTTAATGTTTAACTAATAACCTCTAAATTGGACACAGACCCTTCCAGTTTTTTTTCTACAATTGACATAAATTTTGCAATTAGTCTAATTACTGTAGTTTTTTTATTATTTTTATCTGCTTTTATTTCAGGTTCAGAAGTAGCTTTATTTTCTTTGACACAAACAGATTTAGAAGATTTAGCCGAAAAGGAGTTTAATAAAAGCACGGTCATTAGTAACCTTTTAGACAAGCCAAAAAAGTTATTAGCAACTATTCTTGTTACAAATAACTTTATCAATATTGCTATTGTAATATTATTCTCTTCCATAAGCGAAAAATTATTTCATTCTATATACTCTGATATTCTTAGATTTATTTTAGAAGTAGTAGTGGTAACCTTTATGATTTTATTGTTTGGAGAAGTATTACCTAAGATTTATGCTAGTAGAAATAATGTCTATTTTTCTAAAATAGTTTCTTCGCCTCTTTATGTTTTGGACAAGCTATTAACTCCTCTTACGCTTCCCATGCGAAACATAACGGTTTATATAGAGAAAAAATTTAATGTAAAAACTAATTTTTCGGTAGGACTATTATCTCAAGCTTTAGAATTAACACATCAATCTGAGACGTCAAAAGAAGAACAAAAGATTTTAGAAGGAATCGTAACCTTTGGTAATACAGAAGTTAGCCAAGTTATGAGTCCAAGAATTGATCTTTTTGCATTAGATATAGAAGAAAAGTTTGAAGACATAATGGTTAAAATTATTGATAAAGGATATTCCAGAATACCTGTTTATAAAGATAATATAGACCATATTGAAGGTGTTTTGTTTGTGAAAGATTTAATACCTTATATAGATGCAGATGATTTTGAGTGGCAAACGTTAATAAGGGAGCCTTTCTTTATTCCTGAAAATAAAAAGTTAGATAATTTATTGAAAGAATTTCAAGTAATGAAAAACCATTTAGCCATTGTTGTAGATGAATATGGTGGAACATCAGGATTAGTTTCGTTAGAAGATATTATTGAAGAAATTGTTGGCGATATTAGCGATGAATTTGACGATGAAAATGTTTTTTATTCTAAAATTGACGAAAAAAACTACCTTTTTGAGGGAAAAATAAGCTTGAAAGATTTTTATAGAATAGTAAATGTTGTGGAAGATGATTTTGAAAATTCGAAAGGAGAAGCAGAAACATTGGCGGGTTTCATTTTAGAAATATCTAGAAGTTTTCCAAAGAAAAACCAGCAAATTATATTTAAGAATTGTACTTTTAAAATTGAAAATTTAGACATTAAAAGAATAAAACAAATAAAAGTTACGTTAGCTTAGAATATTTGTAGGATAATGAAATTGCCATTAACAACAGTTTGTGCAGCCAAGCACTAATGAAGATAAGAGTACGCTTATAATCTTAAAATAACAACAATCTTCTATATATGAAAAAACTAGTTTTATTTTTTATGACTTTAGGTCTTGTTTCTTGTAAGGAAGAATCGGTTCCTAAACCTTCAAGTCAATTAAGTTTAAAATATCCAGATGGAGAATACAGAAGTTCAGAAAATAGTTCTAATTATTACTCGTTTCAAGTAAATACTTCTGCAAAAATAAAGAGTAAAAACAGCGAATCTTTAGAGCTTTATTATCCAAAAATGAAGGCTACGGTTTATTTGACGTACAAACCAGTTTCAAATAATATTAACGAGTTACTGCGCGATGCTCAAAAATTGACTTACGAGCACGTTATAAAAGCGGATGATATATTAGAGCAACCTTTTTTAAATCCAGAAAATAAAGTTTACGGCATGTTTTACGAGGTGGGTGGCAATGCTGCAACTAATGCACAGTTTTATGTTACCGATAGTACTAAGAATTTTGTAACGGGTAGTTTGTATTTTTATACAAAACCAAATTACGATTCTATTTTACCAGCTACCAGCTACATTAAAAAGGATATTAAAAAAATAATGGAAACATTTGTTTGGAAATAATAAAAAAAACACGCAAAAGCGTGTTTTTTCGTACTCTTAAATTTCGTGTTTAATTGATGCTTGAAACTGTATAAGTATCGCCTCCAGCAACTGCTTCCACAATTTTTGATAAAGATTCTGGAGTTTGTTTTGTAGCATCAAAAGAAATGGTTGCTAATTTTTTTTCAAAATCTACTTTAGCTTCCTGTACACCTTCTGATTCTGAAAGTTTGCTTTCAATAGTATTAGCACACATTACTTGGCAAGACATTCCTTCAATTGAAAGACTAGTAGTTTTTAAATCTGCTATAGCTATGCTTTCTTTATTTTTTTCAATAGCAGTTACTTCTGGTGCTTCTGTAACTTCTTTTTTACAATTAATAAAAGCTAGGGATAGAAATGCAAAAAGAGCAATTTTTTTTATTTTTTTCATGATATATAAAGGTTTATTTTTGCTTAAAAAACGATATGTAAATTTACTAAAAATAAGACAGTTTTTAAATAAAAAAATAAGAATTTTGCAATTCAATAATTTAGTATGAATAGTAGTAACGCAAAGTGGTATTTACTTTCTTTTTTGGGAGTAATTTGGGGTAGTTCTTTTTTGTTAATGAAACTAGGTTTAGAAGGCGTTAATTCTGTACAACTTGGTAGTTTACGAATTTTGTTTGCTGCTTTTTTTTTAGTAGTAATTGGCTTTAAACATTTGACAAAAATTCCCTTGCATAAGTGGAAGTATATTGCTTTAACTTCTGTTTTTGGAACATTTCTTCCTGTTTATTTATTTGCAGTTGCACTTTCTAAAATAGATGGTTCTGTAAGTTCTATTTTAAATTCACTTACTCCTTTAAATGCCTTACTTATTGGCGCATTTTTCTTTAATATTGAAGCGCAACGCAGACAAATATTTGGGGTAATTATCGGTTTTATTGGTTGTGCATTATTGGTTTTATCTGGTGATACACATAATGATACAGAAAATTACTATTTTGCATTACTCATTGTACTAGCTTCAATTTGTTATGGAATAAATGTAAATCTTATTAAGAAATATCTTTCCGATTTAAAACCACTCACCATTAGCGCAGGAAATTTTACAGTAATGTTAATTCCTGCTTTAATTATTTTGTATTTTTCTGGTTTTTTTGAAATTGTGAGTAAAACAGAAGTGCACGTTTCTTTAGGATATATTGCTATATTAGGTATTATTGGAACGGGACTTTCTAATATATTTTTCTTTAAATTAATACAAATTTCTTCGCCAATATTCGCTTCTTCTGTTACTTATATTATTCCAGTTGTAGCTATTTTACTTGGTTATATTTTTATGGGAGAAACTTTAAGCTTTACCCAAGGAATAGGAGCTTTTGTGGTTTTAATAGGAGTTTATTTTTCTAGTAGAAAATAATTTATTATTTTTTGATCCCTAGTTCCTTTGATATAGGTGTCTCCGTAATTAGACTTAACGTTTTATTTTAAATATCTTTGCAGTGTTTGTTAATCAAAGAATTGAAAAATGATTAAGCGCATACTATTGACAATATAGATGAATAAAAACAACCCTAACTTATTCTTTACTTTTTGGAAAACAATCTATTTGTTTTTTTTACTTTTTTCGTGTACTATTTTTTCACAATCCAATAGCGATATTCCACTAAATTGTAAGGTTAAGTCGTTACCCGAATTTTTTAAAAAGAAAGATTCTGTATTGGCTTCTAAACCTATTAAAGACAATTTCTTTTTGGTGTTACCGGTTATTGGTTTTTCTCCTGCAACAGGCTTTCTTTATGGAGCCGTAGCCCAGTATACTTTCAAAGGAAATCATGTGGAAGATAAATATTCCTCCTTTAATATTGGTGCAACGTACACTACTAACAAGCAATTATTGGTAAACGTAAAAAATACCTTGCTGTTAAACCGAAATAAAATTTATTTAAGTGGCGATTGGCGTTATTATGTTTTTTCGCAAGATAATTATGGCTTAGGATCTGATATTATTCCTTCTTCAAGAAAGGATGGTGGTTTTGTTTTAGAAGCATTGGCTCAACCCATGGACTATGATTATCTTAAATTTCATCAGACTGTCTCTTTTAGAGTTAAAGGCGATTTTTATATTGGTGGCGGACTTCACGTAGATGGTTATACAAATATTTTAGATAAACAGTTAGACCTTTCTAATGATATACTAACAGAACACTATAAATATAGTAAGAAATATGGTTTTAGTGTTAATGAATATTATATTAATGGATTAAGTCTTAATCTTGTATTTGACTCTCGTGATAATCAAGTAAATGCGAACAAAGGATGGTATGGTAATATTAATTTCAGATCAAATCCAGCATTAGGAGAAAATCAGGCTTATAGTTCTGTTTTATTTACAGAATTCAAATATTATTTGCCTTTGGGTAAAAAAAATAACCAACATGTTCTTGCTTTTTGGGCTTACGGACAGTATTTGACCCATGGTGATTTACCTTATCTAAATTTACCAGCTATAGGTTGGGATAAAACCAGCAGAGGTGGTCGTGGTTATATTCAGGGTTTAATTAGAGGTCAAAATTTGGCCTATTTAGAATCTGAATATCGTTTTCCTATTTCTTGTAATCAATTAATAAGTGGTACTGTATTTGCAAATTTTACTACAGCAAGTGATAAAGACCGACAGATTAAATTATTTGATGTTTTTCAGCCTGCTTTTGGTATTGGTTTGCGAATATTAATTGATAAAGCAACTCGTACTAATTTGATATTAAATCAGGCTTGGGGAAGACAATCTAAAGCTATTTACTTAAATGCTGGTGAAACTTTTTAGACAGATAAAATCTAAGTTTCCTTATTTATTATTTTTTCAAGTCCAATAGTATATTTTTATTGCTCTTAATCTAATTCAAATTTCATGGTTAGCTATATTGAATTTTCTTTTGGAAATTTTATCATTGCTGTGTTCAACTCATAAGTACAACAAAATTATTATTTTTATTTTGTTTTAAGCTTTTAAAAAACAAACAAACTAGAGAAAGCATAGTTTGGTACACACCAAAAAAAAATCCGACTGCTGCTGCAAATCGGATTTTGTACTTTATATGTTTTAAATTTTTACAGGTGAATTACTTCTCCATAAGCATCTGCAACTGCTTCCATTACTGCTTCACTCATTGTTGGGTGTGGATGCACTGCTTTTAATATTTCATGTCCTGTTGTTTCTAGTTTACGTGCTATAACTGCTTCTGCAATCATATCGGTAACGCCAGCTCCAATCATGTGGCATCCTAACCATTCGCCATATTTTGCGTCGAAAATTACTTTTACAAAACCGTCTGGTGTTCCAGATGCTTTTGCTTTTCCAGATGCTGAGAATGGGAATTTACCAACTTTTATTTCGTAACCTTTTTCTCTCGCTTGCTTTTCAGTCATTCCTACTGATGCAATCTCTGGTGTTGCATAAGTACAACCCGGAATGTTGCCGTAATCTAAAGGTTCTACATGTAAACCTGCTAATTTTTCAACTAATAAAATTCCTTCGGCACTTGCAACGTGTGCTAATGCTTGTCCTGGTGTTACATCACCAATTGCGTAATAACCTGGAACGTTCGTTTGGTAAAAATCGTTTACCAATATTTTATCTCTATCGGTAGCAATACCTACTTCTTCTAGACCTATGTTCTCAATGTTTGTTTTGATTCCTACAGCCGATAGTAAAATATCTGCTTCTAGAACTTCTTCTCCTTTTGCAGTTTTTACAAATGCTTTTACACCTTCTCCAGAAGTATCTATTCTTTCAACAGATGAATTGGTCATTATTTTGATACCAGCTTTCTTCAAAGAACGTTCCATTTGTTTAGAAATGTCTTCGTCTTCTACAGGAACTATGTTTGGCATAAATTCTACGATAGTTACATCTGTACCCATTGCGTTATAAAAATGCGCAAATTCAACTCCTATTGCTCCAGAGCCTACCACTATCATAGATTTTGGTTGCTTCGCTAATGTCATTGCAAGACGGTAACCAATTACTTTTTCACCATCTTGAGGTAAGTTTGGCAATTCACGAGAACGTGCACCAGTTGCAATAATGATATTGTCGGCAGTATATTCTGTTACTTTTCCGTCTTTATCTGTTACATCCAATTTCTTGCCAGCTTTTAGTTTTCCAAAACCATCAATAATATCGATTTTGTTTTTTTTCATTAAAAACTGCACTCCTTTACTCATTCCGTCTGCAATATCTCTAGAACGTTTTACAACAGCAGAAAAATCTTTATCTACATTATCTACGACTAATCCATAGTCTGCAGCATGTTTTAAATAATCGAATACTTGCGCTGACTTTAAAAGTGCTTTTGTAGGGATACATCCCCAGTTTAAACAAATTCCGCCTAAGCTTTCTTTTTCTATAATTGCTACTTTGAATCCTAATTGTGATGCTCTAATAGCTGTTACATATCCACCAGGACCACTTCCTAAAACTATAATATCGTATTTCATTTATTAAGTGTTAATTTATTATTTGTAAAAAATGCAGTCGCAAAAGCTCGTGTCATGTTGCATGCTATTTTCTGTGTTAAAATATACTTGCGAAATTATGTAAATTATTTGTAAACGACAACTGTAATTTTTTAGGTGATGAGTTTATAGATTTAAAACATTTGTGTAAGTTTAAATTATTTACGATGCTTTTTAACCAGATAATCCATTCTATTTTATGGACAATGCCATCTAACCTTTTAAACATTTAGCTTATGAGCCGTCTTAGGCTATTTTACTATTAAATTGTACTTCATAGAGTTTTTTATAATAGCCATTTTGTATTTTAAGTAATTGATTATGAGAACCTTTTTCTATTATTTTTCCTTTATCCATTACGATTATAGTATCGGCATTTATAATGGTTGCTAATCTATGTGCAATTACAATAGAGGTTCTTCCTTTAGTTAATATTTCGGTTGCATTTTGTATTAATTCTTCAGAATAAGAATCTATGGAAGATGTTGCCTCGTCTAAGATTAAAATACTTGGTTTGCTTACATAAGCTCTTAGAAAGGCAATTAACTGTCGTTGTCCAGAAGATAGCATAACGCCAAGTTCTTTTACATTATAGTCGTAACCATTTGGCAAACTCATTATAAATGCATGTACACCTATAGTTTTTGCTGCTTCAACTACTTCTTCTCTTGTGATGCTTTTGTTGTATAAAGTAATGTTGTTGTAAATGGTGTCTGCAAATAAAAAAACATCTTGTAAAACAACGGCTATTTGCTTGCGCAAGCTCTCTAAAGTGTATTCTTTAATGTTGTTTCCTTCTACAATAATACTTCCAGAATCTATTTCGTAAAAACGATTTAATAAATTAATAATAGTCGACTTTCCAGCACCTGTGCTTCCTACAATAGCAATAGTTTCCCCCTCAGAAACAGCAAATGAAATACCTTTTAAAACCTCTTCGTTTTTTACATAACTAAATCGCACATCATTAAATTGAATATTTCCTTTAAATGATTTAGCAGTTATATTTCCGGTATTTTGAATTTGTATTTTTGAATCTAAAATTTCAAAAACACGATCTGCGGCTATTATTCCCATTTGCATTACGTTAAATTTATCTGCAATTTGGCGCAATGGGTTATAAAGCATTGCGATATACATGTTAAAGGATATTAAATGTCCTATTGTTGTTGAAACATCTCCGTTTATAATGAATAATGCTCCAAAATAGACTACTAAGCCTAAAGAAATACTAGAAATAATATCGGCTATAGGAAAGAAAATAGAGTTGTATAAAATATTTTTTAACCAAGCTTTATTGTGTTTTTGGTTAATTTCTTTAAATTTTTCCAATTCAATTTCTTCACGATTAAAAAGCTGTACAATTTTCATGCCTGTTAATCGTTCTTGTATGAATGTGTTTAGGTTTGAAATTTCATTTCGCACTTCGTTAAAAGCGCCTTTCATTTTTTTTCTAAAAATATTTGTTGCAACTAATATTATAGGCATTATAGAAATTATAATAAGCGATAATTTCCAATTTAAAAAAAACATAAAGCCTAAAACTACTACCATTTTTAGTAAATCACTCCCTATATTGAATAAGCCTTGGCTAAAAATACTGGCAATAGATTCAATATCAGATACAGTTCGAGTTACTAATTTCCCCACTGGCTCTTCATCAAAATACTTCATTTTAAAAGAAGCAATATGTTGGAATAATTTTAAACGAATATCTTTAATAATGTCTTGTCCTAGCCAGTTTGCCCAATAGGTAAAGTAAAATTGTGAAACAACTTCTGCAATTAATAAGAAACCCATGATAAACATAAAAAAGTTAAAGTCGCTTTTTGCGCCACTTTTTACTAAGAAATTATCAATTACCTCCTTTAGTATGTAAGGTCTTGTAGCAGCAAAAATAGATAATAGAATTGCCCAAACTATTACCCAAACAAACCTTTTTTTATAAGGTTTTGCGAAGTAGATTACTTTTTTTAAGGATTTAGATTGTATGGGATTCATTTATTATTTAATTGATTGATAAATTCATTTTATGCTAACTTACTAATTGTTAATCAATATATAGATATTTTACTTCCACTAAATATAGAGCATGCGCAGGAACTGAAAACCCAGCCTTTTGACGGTTTTTACTTTCTATAATTCCTCTAAATTCCTCCAATGTTATTTTGCCTATTCCTACATTTATTAGTGTTCCCACAATTGCACGGACCATATTGCGTAAAAATCTATTGGCAGTAATTGTAAATTTTAACTGTTTGTTATTTACTTTCCAATGTGCTTTTGTTATTGTACATAAAAAAGTATTTACATCTGTATTCGTTTTAGAGAAGCACTCAAAATCAGTATATTCAAATAAGATAGCACAAGCTGCATTCATTTGTTCTACATTTAAAGTGTTGTGGTAATACCAACTTTCGTCGTTTTGAAATACATTTTTAAAAGTGTGAATATAATATTCATAAGTTCTACTCACTGCATCAAATCTTGTGTGTGCATCTTCGTGTACTTTAATGAAACGAAAAAAAACAATATCGGTGCTTAAATAAGAGTTGAATTTATTAACCCAATAAGTGGAGTCTATTTCTAAATCGCAATTAAAATGCGCATACATTTGCTTGGCATGAACACCACTATCTGTTCTTCCAGCTCCAATAATTTCTATCTTCTGTTTGAACAAAAGACTCAATGCTTTATCTAAAGTTTCTTGTACAGAAATAACATTAGGTTGTATTTGAAAACCATGGTAGTTTTTCCCGTTATAAGCAAATTCAATAAAATATCTCAAGTTGAAATTTGTATGTTATATAAATATGAATGCAAAATTACGAAATTCAAGAGCAATGGCAATTTCAATTTCAATAATTAATCTATTTTTGTGATATGATTAAGATATTATTACTTTCCGATACACATAGCCATATAGATGATGTGATTTTAAAATACGTAAATCAAGCTGATGAGGTTTGGCACGCGGGAGATATTGGTAAACTAGAAGTTACAGATGTTATAAGAAAAGCAAAGCCGCTTAGAGCCGTTTTTGGGAATATAGATGCTGCAGAAGCAAGAATAGAATTTCCATTAAACAATAGATTTATGTGTGAAGGTGTGGACGTTTGGATTACGCATATTGGCGGTTATCCAGACCGTTATAGTCCTGCTATTAAAGAAGAAATAAAACGAAATCCTCCAAAGCTTTTCATATCGGGTCATTCCCATATTTTAAAAGTGCAGTTTGACAAAAAATTAAATTTATTGCATATGAATCCTGGAGCAGCAGGCAAATATGGGAACCATCAAGTAAGAACGATGCTGCGTTTTGAAATTGATAAAGATAAAATTCAAAATTTAGAGATAATTGAAATAGGGAAGAAGTAGATTTCAGACGGCAGAAGAAAGGCAACAAATAAGACAGTATATTTTACTAAAAACAAAAAACCCGAAACTTTTGTCTCGGGTTTTTCTACGCACTAATAAAACTAAGAGGATAGGTTTATCGTAATCGATCCACAGATTTTACGAGATCTTCGTCCTTTTTAATTGCTCTGTTAGCCAAAACAAGTAAAACGATAGAAATTGTAGGAAGAAACATCCCAATACCCTTCTCTGAAATTTGCATCTCTCCGGATAAGTTTAGTGTTCGGAAAACAAAAAATCCTAGTAAAATAAAGTTAAATATTATAGTCAATCTGTTTAAAACAAATTGCGTTTGTCTTTTTTTAAATAAAAATAAACTAATTAATGTCAATATACTGATTATTCCAAAAAAAGAACTGTATAATGAGGATGCGTAAAAATAGACAACTGTTTCTGTTTCTTCAGTCCAAATAGAAAAGAAAAATGGCAATACAGCAGTTATAATTGTGCTGCAAATTAAATATAAGCTTTGTATTCTTTGAATCATTATTGATAGTTAATTGCTTTACAAAAATATGTTTTCTTTTGTGAAAAAACTATTGTTTAATTCAATTTTATTCGTATTATTGCAATGTATTGTCGTAAGTACTTCATACTATGATAGATTACAATCCTAAAAAATCCCAGCACAAATTTATTATTTTTTTAAAATAAATAATTCAAAAATTATACATGTTTGATATAGAAGTCTTAAAAGAGATGAAACTCTCTGATTTGCAAGAAATTGCAAAAGCAGCGAAGGTAAAAAAGTATAGAACGCTTAAAAAAGACGAACTAGTTTACCAAATACTTGATTTACAAGCTGCAAGTCCTGAAGTTGTTAAGGTAGAAATTATACCTTCTGTAGCTCCAGAACAAAAAGAAAAAAGAACTCGTGTTACTCCTTTAAAAGTTGCTAAAGTTAAAGATATTGCAACAGAAAAAGTGTTAGGGAAAGGATTAACGCAAGAAGTAGAAGAGAAGATAGTTATCGAAAAAGATAATCATGTTACTCCTATAAATCCTTTAGAAAGAAAAGTAAGGGTTAAAAAAGAAGTTGTAGAAAAGAAAATACCTGAGGTTTCTGTTAAAGAAACTGAGGAACCTGTTTCTTTAACAGAAACAAATAAATCTGTGCCTAATTTAAATCCAAATCACAAGGCAAATCAGAATAACCCAAATCACCCAAGTTTCAAAAAAACTAGTGTAGCTCAAGCTGCTGCACAACCATTAAAGTCGAGCCCTAAACCAAAACAAAAAGAACCCGAATTTGAATTTGATGGAATTATTGAAAGTGAAGGGGTTTTAGAAATGATGCCGGATGGTTATGGTTTCTTACGTTCGTCGGATTATAATTATTTATCTTCTCCAGATGATATTTATTTATCGCAATCGCAAGTTCGTTTGTTTGGTTTAAAAACAGGAGATACTGTTAAAGGCGTGGTTAGACCTCCTAAAGAAGGAGAAAAATATTTTCCTTTAATTAGAGTTTCTAAAATTAACGGATTAAATCCACAAGAAGTAAGAGATAGAATTTCTTTTGAACATTTAACGCCAATTTTTCCAAAAGAAAAATTTAACATCGCAGGAAAAGAGAGTACAGTTTCTACTCGTATTATAGATTTGTTTTCGCCTATAGGAAAAGGGCAGCGTGGAATGATTGTAGCCCAACCTAAAACTGGTAAAACAATGTTGCTTAAGGAAATTGCAAATGCAATAGCAGCAAATCATCCAGAGGTTTATTTAATAGTTTTACTTATTGACGAAAGACCGGAAGAGGTTACGGATATGCAAAGAAGTGTAAGAGGCGAAGTTATTGCTTCTACTTTTGACCGTGAGCCACAAGAACACGTAAAAATTGCAAATATTGTTTTAGAAAAAGCAAAACGTTTAACAGAATGTGGACACGATGTAGTTATTTTGTTAGATTCTATAACACGTTTAGCGAGGGCTTATAATACAGTTCAACCAACTTCTGGAAAAATATTAAGTGGAGGTGTAGATGCAAATGCGCTACAAAAACCAAAACGTTTTTTTGGAGCTGCTCGTAATGTAGAAAATGGGGGTTCATTAAGTATTATTGCTACTGCTTTAACAGATACTGGTTCTAAAATGGACGAAGTAATTTTTGAAGAATTCAAAGGAACTGGAAATATGGAACTTCAGTTAGATAGAAAAATAGCAAATAAGCGTATTTTTCCTGCAATCGATTTAGTTTCATCTAGTACCCGTAAAGACGATTTATTGTTAGATGAAAATACAGTAAAAAGAATGTGGATTATGCGTAAATATCTTGCAGACATGAATCCTGTGGAAGCAATGGATTTTATTCATGATCGCTTTAGAAAGACAAAAAACAACGAGGAGTTCTTAATTTCCATGAACCAATAAATTATAAAAAATCCCAATCGTAAGATTGGGATTTTTGTTTTAGTTACGAATTTATTTATTTGTCCTTCCAAATTTGTTTCCGAATCTCAATAAAATTGTGTTACGAGATGTTGAAACAAGTTTAGCATGATAATTATGCTTTTTAATGTATTTTATTTAAATTGTAGTTACAATTAATTCACTTTTTTCTTTTCCAATTATAGTAACAGTTTTTTCAGTTGGGTCTTCCATTATTAAAACACTTCCTTCTTCTAATTTGACTATTTCTTGATTTAGTGTTGCATTAATTTCGCCGCTAAATACATATAAAATTAACCATTTTGAAAGAGCGTCTTTGTTTAGTAACAAAGCACTATTTTTATCAATTTTGAAAGCAGCAATACTACCGTTTTTATTTTTGGTACGCATTAAATTAAAATCGGTACAAGTACCAATTGCCGATGTTTTCCAATTGCCTTCAAAAGTATCTATTTCAAATTTAGCTAGCTTTTTAAAATAATGTCCTTCATGATTTAGAATAATGGATCCATCTAAAACCATTAATTTCCGATGTACATTTGGTAAAGATGTAAACTGCGAAGTCTCGCTTTCTACTTTTGCAGTACTTATTCTAAAATCAAAATTTCTTTCTAAATAATTAGCATTTTCAGGATAAATATACAATTGTGTAGTTGTGCCTCCTTGCCAAGTTGTTGTTGCTAAATCTTTTTTAGGAATAATTTTATACTGCATTAAAACCCATTAACAATTGCTAAGAAATCATCAGCTTTTAAAGCGGCTCCACCTATTAGTCCGCCATCTACATCTTTTTTAGAGAATATTTCTTTCGCGTTTTCAGGCTTTACACTTCCACCATATAGAATTGAAACGTTGTCTGCAACATCAAATCCGTAGACTTTTTCTACTAAGCTTCTTATGAAAGCATGCATTTCTTGTGCTTGTTCTGGCGATGCTGTTTCTCCAGTCCCAATAGCCCAAACAGGTTCGTATGCTAAAATAATGTTTGCCCAATCTTTTTTTTCTAAATGAAATAAAGCATCTCTTAATTGGTATTCCACTACGTTAAAATGATTATTTATTTGTCGGTCTTTTAATTCTTCACCAAAGCAAAAAATCACTCTCAGGTTATGTTTTAAAGCAGTATCTACTTTACTAGCTAATAATGCGTCTGTTTCATAAAAATAAGCTCTGCGTTCGCTATGACCAAGTATTACGGTGTTTATTCCAATGTCTGTTAGCATAGAAGCTGAAATTTCGCCAGTAAAAGCACCACCTTCTGCTTGGTGCATGTTTTGAGCCGCTACCGTTATGTTTTTTTCATTTGTTTTTTCAACAGCAACGGTTAAATTAACAAAAGTAGGAGCAATAATAATTTCAGTAGTAGAATTTACCTTCTTTGCACAAATTTCTTCAATTAAACTAATAGTTTCTTGTTGGTTTTTATACATTTTCCAGTTTCCAGCAACGATATTTTTTCTCATTATTTTAATTTGTTTAATGTTTCAATTAGTTTTTCGTCATCTGCCTCAATAACTTTAAATAAGGCAATTTTACCCGTTTTATCCACAACTATATATCTTGGAATCCAATTTAACTTTATTGCTTTTCCAAAAATGCCTTTCATCCCATCTGAAGTTAAATAGTGTTCTCCTTGTAGATCATATTTTGCAATACCTTTTGTCCATGCCGCATAATTTTTATCCATTGAAATAAACAAATAAGTTGCATCTGGAAATTGTTGTTGCAAAGCTTTTACTTTTGGCATTCCAGCAATACAATCGCTGCACCAAGAAGCCCAAATGTCTATTACTATAGTTTTGCCTTCGTATTTTTTTAATATTTCTTGAAAGGTAATCGAATCATTAGCGCTAGAAACCATTACGTTTTCTAGTGCTTCTTTTTTGAATTCTGTTTGTTGCGCTTGTGAACAAGACAATGTTAGAAGAGCAATGCTAAATAAAGAAATAATCTTTTTCATAATTTAAATAGGGTTAAATATTTTCTCAAAAGTACAATATGCAATTTGTGTATTTCTTAATAAAATCTAAAATACCTCTAAGTGTTAGAAAGCTAACTTTAAAATTATTTCAATTCTAATTTGTCAATATCATTAAAATGTACTTTTTGTACAATAGTTCCTTTTTCTAAGATTACAATACTTGGGTTTGCACGTTCGATTGTTTTTAAAGTAGTTGCGTCGCAAAAATAATAATCAAATGTTTGTTTATATTTCTTTTTGTTTATTCCAATTGTAGCTTCGTCTGAAGCAGTCATACCAATAACTACATATCCTTTTTCTACTGCTTTTAAATGTAATTCTTCTAAAGCTTTCATGCCTTTTTCTTTGGATTTGTTTAAATCGTAAGAAATAAACAGCACTACTTTTGGCTCGTTTAAAATAGATTCTGTGTAATCGTTATCGTCTTTTTCTATTGAAAAATCATGAATTGGCGGAACATATCCTTGTTTGATTAGTTTATCTTTTCGATCCACAAATTCTGCACCTTCAGGAATTTTATTTTCCATAACATCTGCATAAGGTATTTCAGTATCTACTCCGTTTACCTTATAGATAAAAATCATTTCATATTCGCTTTTTGCTGCTCCTTCTGGTATTTCCATTCCTTTTTGAATGTTAGTACCTATTTTATATGCTCTAAAATCTACTAAAGGCAAATGTTGTAACACGTAAAAAGCCATAAACAAGCACAAAGAATATGCAGCAAAAATAGTTAGGTTTAAAGGCGTTTTATCTAATAAAGGCTTGATTAGTTTTTGATTAAAAAATAGAATTAAAATTAAAAATAATAAGACAATATCTTTCTTGAAAGATTCCCAAGGCAATAGTTTTAAGGCATCGCCAAAACAACCGCAATCGGTTACTTTATTATAATAGGCAGAATAGAAAGTTAAAAACGTAAATAAAACAATCATTGTTATTAAGCTCCAAATAGTAAATTTTGTTTTAAAGCCAATTAAAAGCATTACACCAAGAAGAACTTCAAAAATTACTACAAAACAAGCAATTGCTAGTGCAAAAGGAATTAAAAATTCTACATTTAATACATTTGCATTGAAATATTCTTCTAGTTTATAGGAAAACCCTATCGGGTCATTCAATTTTATAACTCCGGAAATTATAAATAAAACGCCAACCAATACTCTTGCTACTTGTGTGATTATATTTCTAATATTCATGTTTTTTAAATTATATATTTTGAGTTCAATTTTTCAACTATTTATTATTTTTCCATTAAAATCAAAGCAAAAATAGAATAGTTTATCATGTCTTGATAATTTGCGTCAATTCCTTCTGAAACTAATGTTTTTCCTTTATTGTCTTCAATTTGTTTTACACGAAGTAATTTTTGTAAAATTAAATCGGTTAAACTACTCACTCGCATTTCGCGCCAAGCTTCCCCATAATCATGGTTTTTGTCTTCCATTAGCTTTTTTGTAAGCACTACTTTTGAATCGTATAAAGTAATTGCTTCCTCAAAATTCAAATCTGGTTGGTCCGCAATTCCTTTGTCTATTTGAACTAAAGCCATAATGCAATAGTTTACAATACCTATAAACTCAGAAGTTTCATCTTCATCTATTTTACGAACTTCGTTTTCTTGCAAACTTCTAATACGTTGCGCTTTTATATAAATTTGATCTGTTAAAGAAGGCAAACGTAGAATTCGCCATGCAGTTCCATAGTCTTTTGTTTTTTTTGTAAACAAATCTCGACAAATTGCAATAACAGCATCATATTGATTTGAAGTATTCTTCATTATTTTGGTATCTTTGTATATCTTTTTCAAAAGTAATTAATTAAGAACAAAGAATAAAGATTTTACGCAAAGTAATCTATTTATTATTAAATTTTTTGAATATAATGACCATAAACTGTAAAGGAAATTTAATTGATTTGTTGGTTCCCAAAGTAATGGGTATTTTAAATATTACACCAGATTCCTTTTTTGATGGCGGTAATTATACTAATCATGCCGCTATTTTAAATCAGGTAGAAAAAATGCTATTAGAAGGCGTAACATTTATAGACATTGGCGCATATTCTAGTAAACCTGGTGCAGAATTTGTTTCAGAAGAAGAAGAATTGGCTAGATTGTTACCCGTAATAGAATTGATTTTAGCAAAGTTTCCCGAAACGCTAATTTCAGTAGATACTTTTCGTAGTGAAGTAGCAAAGCAAGCTATTGCAAAAGGCGCTGCTCTTATAAATGATATTTCAGCTGGTTTGTTAGACGATAAAATGCTAGAAACGGTTGCCCAATTGCAAGTTCCTTATATAATGATGCACATGAAAGGAAATCCTCAAACTATGCAATCGTTAGCAAATTATGAAGATGTTGTTAAAGAAGTACTCTTTTATTTTTCGGAAAGAATTAATGCTGCTAGAAGTTTTGGACTAAATGATATTATTGTAGATCCGGGTTTTGGATTTGCAAAAACATTAGAACATAATTATGAAATAATGCAAAAATTAGCTTATTTCTCTATATTAGAAATGCCTATTTTAGTAGGCGTTTCTAGGAAATCTATGGTTTATAAATTATTAGAAAGTACACCGCAAGAAGCTTTAAATGGAACTACTGTTTTGAACACCGTAGCTTTACAAAAAGGCGCAGCAATATTAAGAGTTCACGATGTGAAGGAAGCAGTCGAATGTATTAAAATTTATCAAAATCTATAAAATGAAAAAAATATCTTTATTACTATTTCTACTTTTTGTTTTTTCATGCAAGAAAGAAGACGTGCAACTGGCCAAAGCAACTATTTCGATAACAAAAGATATTACGGATTATTCTCCAGTTTATATCTTCTTTGACGTTGATGAAAAAGATACCGTTGCGCGCGTAAACAAAAATAATACTATAAGCACAACCAATTGGGTTTTTAATGTAGATAAGCGTTTACCTTTAGATTTAGTAATTCCGGAAGTAATAAAATTACAAGCAAAAAAGAAGAACTCCTCTCATAAAAAGGAAGGAGCAATAAATGTTTTTTCGTATGGAGATACTGTAAGTGGGAATTTAGCTTTTTTGCCTTTTACAGACGTACAATATAAATTTGACAAAGACTTTTCTAAATTTTTTATCAAAGAACATGTAGATGCTTATATTTCTTACCATAACTTAACAATCAACTTTGATTTCAATAATAATATTACTGTTGACGGAAACGATATGGAAAGAAAAGAATTTGTTATATTTATGAAAGACTTTATAGATTTTACAAGCGAAGGAAAAACGACTATTTTGCATTTAAATTTTGATAAGCATTTAACTTTTGATCAGTATGTTCAAAATAAAATTTTGGCTTGGCAATTAACTTCGGAAGTAATTCAACTCTCTTCTTATGAATTTATTTATGATATTAATAAACTGCCAGAGTGCGGTTGTAAATTATAGGTAAGTTATTAAAATAAAAAGGCTTGATTCTAATTGGAATCAAGCCTTTATTATAAAACAGATAATATTATTTAAATTCAGACATGTTGTCTGCCTTTTTAATATCTATTTTTTTCTCAAAAAGTTTGTTTATTTCTTGAATAGTAAATGCTTTTGAAACACCTGTTGATTCATTTTTAATATTTTTACTCATAAACTGTACAAAAGTTCTACCTAAGTTAGTAGAGAAATGTAACCAAACATAATCTTTAGGTAATTCTAATTTTATGTCTAATAACGGGTTTGAAACAAATCCAGAAGCTATAATTTCATGTAAATTTTCAAAATCGTTGTTTAAGTCTTTAAACGCAAATGACTTTGATGTTACAGATTCTTCATTTTCAATGTTTTTATAGAAAAAAGTAAACTCGTTGCCTTCTTGTTGAATAAACACGTCATTTTGACCTATAGAACCAAGTCTAATAACAGGAATAGTTTCAATTACTTTAATTTGGGCAAACGAAAAACAAGTAACAAATAATGACAATGCTAAAATAGTTTTTTTCATGATTTTAAATTTAATAAAAAATTATAGTATGTTGGTTAAGTTTAATTTTTTGCTAAATGTATATTAAAAATAAAAAACCACAAAGGAAAATTTAAAGTATTGTGTTTTTTTAATTAGAATAGATTTTTATTGATGGTGATAGGGCTCATTTTTTAAAATTGTAAAGCCACGATAAATTTGTTCAATTATAAATAAACGCACCATTTGATGGGAAAAAGTCATTTCTGACAAGGAAACTTTACCTATTGCTTGTTTGTAAACTGTTTCGCTAAAGCCATAAGGACCGCCTATTACAAACACCAAAGTTTTTATTCCTGCATTCATTTTTTTTTGTAAAAAATCTGAAAAACTAACACTATTAAATGTCTTTCCATTCTCGTCTAACAAGATTAAATGGTCGGTTGGCGTTATTTTTGACAAAATTATTTCGCCTTCTTTTTCTTTTTGTTGTGCTTCGCTTAAATTTTTTACGTTTTTAATATCGGGAATTATTTCTAAATCAAACTTTATATAAAAACTCAAACGCTTCGTGTACTCATCAATCAACGATTGTAAGTCCTTATTGTCGGTTTTTCCAATGGTTATGAGTTTGATGTTCATTTGTTAGTGTTTATCCGTTTAATGTTATGAGATTCTTTCTTACGTAAGAATGACAATTTTGCGGTTAGTTTTTATTTTCAAATTAACGAATAAAGAAATCCATAAACAATTAAAGCTTCTCCGCTAAATATTTTCCAGTAACGGAGTTTTTATTTTTTGCTACTTCTTCAGGTGTTCCAAATGCCATTAGTTTTCCACCAAATACACCACCTTCAGGGCCAATATCGATAATATAATCGGCACACTTAATTAAATCTAAATTATGTTCGATTACAATAATGGAATGTCCTTTGTCAATTAAAGCGTCAAACGATTTTAAAAGCTTTTTAATATCGTGAAAATGCAACCCAGTTGTTGGTTCGTCAAAAACAAATAACGCTTTATCTTTAACTGTTCCTTTTACTAAAAAAGAAGCTAACTTAATACGTTGTGCTTCTCCACCAGAAAGAGTAGAAGAAGATTGTCCTAATTGTACATAGCCTAAACCTACATCTTGCAAACATTGTAGTTTTTGCGTAATTTTTGTTTGTTTGTGTTCTGTAAACAGTGTTATTGCATCGTCAATTGTAAGTTTTAAAACATCGTCAATATTTTTACCTTCAAATGTAGCTTCTAAAACTTCTTTTTTAAATCGTTTTCCGTGGCAGGTTTCACACTCTAAATGCACATCGGCCATAAATTGCATTTCAATAGTAACTTCACCATCTCCCTTACAAGTTTCACATCTACCCCCATCTACATTAAAAGAGAAATGCTTTGGTAAGTAACCTCTTAATTTAGAAACATTTTGTTTAGAGAATAATTCTCTAATATCGTCATATGCTTTTATATATGTTACCGGATTAGAACGAGAACTTCTACCTATAGGGTTTTGATCTACATATTCTATGTGTTTTATGTTAGAAAAATTTCCAGTAAGTTCTGTAAACTGACCAGGTTTTTCGCCAACGCCTTCTAGATGTTTTTTTATTGCAGGAAATAATATTTTCTTTACCAATGTGCTTTTTCCACTTCCAGAAACGCCTGTAATAACCGTTAAACAATCTAACGGAAAAGTGAAATCTTGGTTTTGTAAATTATTTTCTCTTGCACCAATTATATCTACGTGGTTTTTAAACTTTCTTCTTATTTTTGGAACTGCAATTTCTTCTTCTCCATTTAAATACTTTGCAGTTAAAGAATCGGCTTTTAGAATCTCTTCATAAGTTCCTTGCGCAACTAAATAACCACCGTTTGTTCCTGCTTCTGGACCAATGTCTATAATCATATCGGCAGCTTTCATGATGTCTTCGTCGTGTTCTACTACAATAACAGTGTTTCCTATATCTCGAAGTTCTTTTAATACTTCAATTAATCGTTCGGTATCTTTTGGGTGTAAACCTATACTTGGTTCGTCTAAAATATACATAGAACCTACTAAACTACTTCCAAGAGAAGTTGCCAAGTTAATACGCTGCGATTCTCCTCCAGACAAGGTTGCCGAATTTCGATTTAAGGTTAAATAGCTCAAGCCAACATTAAATAAGAAGCTTAAGCGATTGTTGATTTCTAATAATAAACGCTTGGCAACTTTTGCATCGTATTCATTTAATTCTAAACTTTTGAAAAATTCAATTAAATTAAGAATTGGTAAATCGACTAATTCTGCAACGGTTTTGCCTGCAATTTTTATATAACTTGCCTCTATTCTTAACCTTTTGCCTTTACAAACCGGACATTTTGTTTTTCCTCTATAACGCGAAAGCATTACACGATTTTGAATTTTATAATTTTTCTCTTCTAGTTCCTTGAAAAAAGCATCTAAACCTGTAAAATATTTATTTCCTGTCCAAATTAGTTGCCTTTGATCGTCCGTTAATTCAAAAATTGGCTTGTGAATAGGAAAATCAAATTGGTAAGCACTATTAATTAATTCGTCTTTAAACCAGCTCATGCTATCGCCTCGCCATGGGTAAACGCCATTTTCAAATACAGAAAGGGTAGTATTTGGAAAAACTAATTCTTCATCAATTCCTATTGTGCTTCCATAACCTTCACATTTCGGACAAGCTCCATAAGGATTATTAAAACTAAATAAATGAATATTAGGCTCTAAAAAAGAGATTCCGTCTAAATCAAAATTAGAACTATATGTAAATCTTTTTTCTGCGCTTAATTCCTGTAAATAACATTCGCCTTTTCCTTCATAGAAAGCTATTTGAATAGCATCTGCTAAGCGGTTGTAAAATTCTTCTTCTTCCTTAACTATGATTCTATCAATAATTAATAAAATATTTTTATTATCTAAGGTACTCGCGTCAATTTCGTCTAAACGAATCATTTCATTATTTACTAAAATACGAGCAAAACCTTGTTGTAATAGTACTTTTAATTTGTCTTCTAAAGCTCTTCCTTCTTCTAAATATATTGGCGATAATAATAACCATTTACTATTTAATTCAAATGTTTTTACCTCTTCGATAACATCAGAAATTGTTTGTTTTTTTACTTCTTGACCAGAAATAGGAGAATAGGTTTTGCCAATACGAGCAAATAATAATTTTAAATAATCGTAAATTTCTGTTGAGGTTCCTACGGTTGAACGCGCATTTGTAGTGTTTACTTTTTGTTCAATTGCAATTGCAGGAGCAATACCTTTAATATAATCGACCTTTGGCTTGTCTAATCTGCCTAGAAATTGTCTTGCGTAAGAAGATAAACTTTCTACATAACGTCTTTGTCCTTCTGCATATAAAGTATCAAATGCTAAACTTGATTTACCCGAGCCAGAAAGCCCAGTTACCACCACCAATTTGTTTCTAGGAATGGCAACATCAATGTTTTTTAAATTATGCAATTGTGCACCTTTGATTAAGATGTTTTTTTTTGGGTCTAACTTAGAAAAATCGGTTTTTATCATGGCAAAAAATAAAGATTTGCAAATTTACATAAATTAAAATCACGAACCAATATAACATTACTTCTCCCACGCATTAATTTGTATGAGTTGCTGGTCTAAAAGGTAATTTACAGTTTTTTAATATTTCATTTTCTTAATGATTCGTCTGTTTTTTTAAGTTTTTTTTACATAATTTGATAAAAAATTTAGTAAAAAATTTTGTTTTTCGCTTTTAATTCTATTAATTTGAACTTTAATATTATTCAAAAAACAAAATAGCCTATAAAAAAAATTACTTTTTTAAAATTTATATCCCAAATTAACTAAAAGGTAATCTTATGGCTATTAACGAACTTTCGGACGCTGTTCTTATTAGAAAATATATACAAGGAGAAGAATCTGCTTTGGGTATATTGATAGAAAGGCACCAATCTAAAATTTACGGTTTCATATATTCTAAAATTAAAGACAAAGATCTTTGTGATGATGTTTTTCAAGACACTTTTATTAAAGTCATTAAAACTTTAAAATCCAATTCGTATAACGAGGAAGGTAAATTTGTGCCATGGGTAATGCGCATAGCACATAATTTAGTAATAGATCATTTTAGAAAGTCAAAAAAAATCCGCTTTCAAAGAGATACAGATGAATACTCCGTTTTTTCGTTGTTAAGCGACTCTAGTTTAAATGCAGAAAATCAAATTATATTAGATCAAATTGAGCTAGATTTAAGTATAATTATAGAAGAAATTCCTCAAGATCAAAGAGAAGTTTTAGTTATGCGCATGCACCAGGACTTAAGTTTTAAAGAAATTGCAGACCTAACAGGTGTTAGTATAAATACGGCACTTGGAAGAATGCGTTATGCAATAATTAATTTGCGAAAAATTATTGCGAAAAATAATATTGTTTTAACTAATTAAACAATAAAATATTTTATTTGTCGTTATAGTAGAAATACTAATATTTAATATGGCAAAACTGTACTCTCAAAAAAAATTAGCAAGTCAAAAAATGTTACCTAAAAAAGAAACGATTTCGTTTTTGCTTCATTATTCAAAAGCTTTAAGCATTATAAAAGCGGGTAAGTTCTCTTTTGAATTTATTGCTAATTAAGGAAAAGCCTCGCAAATAGTTTGCGAGGCTTTTTTATTATTTTTGATCCTGAAATGAATTCAATAAGACAAGCATTAGACTTTTCGTGCGGCTTCTTTTTTAGTATACGCATCTAAAATCGTTTTTCTACCAATGGTTTTAGTAATAATATCTTTTTCTAAATCCCAACCGCGAGCTTGCGAATATTCTCTTCCGTACCAAATAATTTGTAAGTGTAAATTGTTCCAAATTTCTTCAGGAAAAATACGTTTTGCATCTTTTTCAGTTTGCACAACGTTTTTCCCGTTGGTAAGGTTCCAGCGATACATTAAACGATGAATGTGCGTATCTACTGGAAAAGCAGGAACTCCAAAAGCTTGACTCATTACTACACTTGCTGTTTTATGACCAACTGCTGGAAAACTTTCTAAAGCTTCAAAACTTTGCGGCACAATTCCGTTATATTTTTCAATTAAAATTTCAGACAAACCGTGAATACCCTTCGATTTCATGGGTGACAAACCACAAGGACGAATAATTGCTTTAATTTCTTCGACACTCATTTTTACCATATCATACGGATTATCTGCCTTGGCAAACAATAATGGCGTAATTTGGTTTACTCTTACGTCTGTGCATTGCGCAGATAGTAAAACGGCAATCAAAAGTGTGTAAGGATCTTTATGGTCTAAAGGAATGGGAATTTCGGGATATAATTCGTTTAACGTATTTATAACAAATGTTACTTTCTCTTTCTTTGTCATTTTTGTAAATTTGAACAGTAAAATTAAACAATTAGAAGTTGAATTACAATTTAGTGCTTTTTTAAACACATAGACGCATAGTTTTTTTAATGTATTAAAAGTAGAGCACAAGAAAACTTTTTTTTACAAAGGTTAATAAATCTATAATTGAGCGAAGCAACTTTTGAGATTGGTAAAATATTTAAAACTTAATTTTAATAAAAACCGAAAATATATGACAACATTAAAAATAGGTGATAAAGCGCCTAATTTCTCAGGATTAGACCAAGAAGGAAAGCTACATTCTTTAGGAGATTATAACGGAAAAAAATTAGTAGTTTTCTTTTATCCAAAAGCAAGTACGCCAGGTTGTACAGCTGAAGCTTGTGATTTAAGAGATAATTTTGAGCGTTTTAAAGCTAATAATTATGAAATTTTAGGAGTTAGTGCGGATAGTGCAAAACGCCAAGCTAATTTTATAGATAAGAACAAATTACCTTTTCCTTTATTAGCGGATGAAGATAAAGTTGTAATTGATGCATTTGGCGTTTGGGGACCAAAAAAGTTTATGGGTAAAGAGTACGATGGAATTAATAGAACTACTTTTGTAATTGATGAAAGTGGCGTTATTGAGGATGTTATTACTAAAGTAAAAACAAAGGAACACGCTAACCAGATATTAGAATAATTTTTATTAACCACTGATTCACAGATTTTTAATTCTATTTAATCTGCGAATTAGTGGTGTTTTTAGTTTTAAATAATTTTTTCCATTTTTATATTGGCTCTTTCGTATAAACCATATTCTAATTCTATTTCTATAAAGCCGTATTTTTTATATAAATGAAGCGCAGAAGTCAATTTAGTATTGGAATACAAAATGAGTTTTTCAATATTTTTTTCCTTTGCAACGGTTAAGCAATATTCTATTAATAGTTTACCAATACCTAAACCTTGTGCGTTTTCTGTAACAGCCATTTTTCCCAACTCAAAAACGGTGTCTGATTTTTTTAAAAGCGAAACCGTTCCAATAATCTCTTTATTTAGTTTTGCAAAATAGATAAAACCACCTTTGTCTATTATTTCTACTTGTGGATTTGAAAGTGCAATAAGATCGCCTTTTTCTACTTTAAAATACTTTTCTAACCATTCATAATTAAGTGCTTTTACAACGCTACTTAATTCTATAGAAAACGGAATAATTTTAAGGATAGATTTTTGCGTATTCATGTTTTAGAAAGCGGGATTTTGCGAACTTATTTTATAAATCTTATTTGTAAGTTGAGTTTAAAAAATAAGTCTCCATTTTCTTCGTAAATCACTCCAAAATCGTGTCTATGGGAACTTGCTGTATCTAATTTTGTGTTATTGAATAGGTAATCTTCAAATTCGTTTCGGTTGTAAATATGGTAACACAAAACATCTCCGTCTTCTTTTACAATCAAATATCCACCGGTTGCATCATATTGTCCAGTCCAAACTACGGAAGGCATCATTCCTAAAGCAATATCTGTTAAAAAGCGTTTGATTTTATATTCGTAAAATTTATGTTCGTTAGAAATATCAAAAGACAAAGGATTTTTGGTTGTCGTTTCATCAACTAAATCTTTAACACTTGATTTGTTACTAGAATAAAAGTCATAAACAATTTGAGATAATATTTCGGGTAATTTACTATCAATAAGGATTAAATTATTTGAAAATATTTGCCTTTCAGTTTTTACGAAATCAAATTGTCCTTTTGATTGTAAAACTAAATTAATTCTATCCATTATTTTACTTCTGGAGTCTATTGAATTAATGTTTTCAATGTCTGACTCACTTAATACCTGATTAGAAATTTTGAAAATAAAGTTTGTTGTTTTTCCTGCATTAAGTAGTGTAGAAGGACTTCCTAATTGCGATTTTATACTAAAACCTAAAAATGGCTGTTGATTTGTTCTTTGGTCATGAACAACAATCGTAATATCTGTTTTTGCAGTTGAACTAGCTTTTAAAGAAAGACAGTTAATAGATTGCATAAATTCCTCAATTTCGGGAACTGAAAAAGTTCTTTCTTTATTCGCTTTAATTTTATCAAGTAAGAATTTTGCTTTTGCTTTAAATTCTGTAATTGCAATTTTTAAAACTTCTTCTCCTCCAGAAATAAGTATAATTTCATCTTGAATAGAATATTCATAATCTCCGTTATTTTCGGTTCTTAAAACACGTAAAATTGGATAGACAATTCCTTCTAGTTTTTCTATTTCTTTATTTCCCAGAAACAATTGTTTGTCGCCAAGTAATTTGAAAAGTGTGTAAATTTCACTCCATTCGCCTTTATTCCCTGTCATCATAAGCTTTGAAGTTTTTCTAAAATCTTTTTTGCAGTTGCTTGAATTGCTGGAACCGCAACAGAATTTCCAAATTGTTTGTATGCTTGAGCATCTGAAACTACAATTTTATAACTGTCTGGAAAACCTTGTAATCTTGCCCATTCTCTGGGTGTCATTTTGCGAATTCCTTCTTTGTTTACTTCTCCAGTTATATGTGTTATTGGTGTAAAATTCTTTAATCTAAAATCGTAAACTAAATTTCTTTCTCGTCCCATTCCTCCGCAAACAACTGCATTTGCAGTTCCGTTATTCGGAATTATTTCGTAACCAAAACCGTTTCCTTTACTTTTGTGTCTTGCTTTATGATCCCGTAAAGTATTTACGTAAGTTTCAGATAAATAATATTTTACAGAGACTGTTTTGCTTTCTAAAATATTTTCAAGAGTTGTTTTTTCCTGAATTGGTTTTGGGTATTCGAATTCTGTAATGCCCAAATCTTTTCTAAATCCAACAATAAAAATTCTCTCTCTGTTTTGAGGAACTCCAAATTCTTTTGCATTTATTACTTGTGGTTCTGGCACAAAATATCCTAAATCTTCTCTTAAAACATTTAGAATTGTTGCTAAAGTTTTTCCTTTATCGTGACTTCTTAACCCTTTTACATTTTCTAAGAATATTGCTTTCGGTTTTTCTTTTTTTATAATTTCTGCTACGTCAAAAAACAGTGTTCCCCTTGTATCTTCAAATCCGCCACGTTTCCCCGCGATCGAAAACGCTTGACAAGGAAATCCAGCACATAAAATATCAAAACCGCTTGGAATATAATCTTTGGTAACTTTTTTTGTAATATCTCCAAATGGAACTTCTCCAAAATTTGCTTGATATGTTTGTTTTGAATATTTATCCCATTCACTTGTGAAGACACATTTTCCTTTTAAGTTTTGTAAAGCTAATCTAAAACCCCCAATTCCTGCGAATAGGTCAATGAACTTAAATTCGGGCTTTTCAGATGCAGGAAAAGGAATGTCTTCTTGTTGGAAAATTAAATATTGAAGTGCTTCCTCAGCTGCTAAATTTGATATTTCTTCTTTTGGAAATTTGTATTCAAATAAATTTTTAACATGCTCTATTGCGTCAGGTTTATAGGACTTAGAAACCCCGTTTTTATGATTATGTAAATAGTGCGTAAAAGCAGCTTCAGTATCTTTTTTAGACTCTATAAGTCTGATTTTGAATTTTTTATCTTCAAAATTTTCAATCGATATTTTTTCTTTTAGAAGCACTGTTGTTTGTTTGGATTTATTGTTGCAAGTTAAGAAAAAAAAATCATTTTGCGTTAGCGAGAAATCAATGTGTAAGTTGATATTCTTAACTTTATGCTATTGTTTTTAGTTTGTTTATGACAAATGAATATTCTGAGCATGGAATCATTTGAAACGTAAAAAAAATTATTTTATAACCAAATCGTATTTTTCTAGCAATCCTTTTAAGCCATCAGCAGAGAATTGCGCTTTTTTTAGTTTGTTTTGTTCTGGGTCAATCGTGTAATTATAACTGGTAGAAAAGTCGGTTTTGTTAGCGATGGTTTTTATAAAAACGGTGCGGCGTAAATCGCAATTGTCAAAAATGGCTTCGGTAAGGTCGGTTTCCATAAAGTCAGCAGCTACTAAACTGCAACCTGTGAAACGCATTTTTTTCATTTTCAGTTTGTAAAACATTGCGTAATCTAGCAAGCAATTCGTAAAGTTAAAATCATAAATAAGCTGGTCTGTCATTGCGAAGTTAACATTTGTAAAATCGCATTTTTTAAACTCTACACCCCGTAGCGAAACATAGTTTACTTTGGTATCGTTAAAATTACATTCTACAAAAACACAATCTATAAAATACACACCTTGGAAGGTGCAGGTTCTAAAATCGCAGTTGGTAAACGTACAGTTTTCAAATTCTTTGTATTTAATATCTTCTTCGGTAAATATTTTATCGTTTATGTTTTCTTCTTGTATGTAATCTGACGCCATTTGTTTATAAAATTATGAATTATGCTTTCACTAATCACCGATCACTAAATTCTTACTTTTTACTATTCTTAAACTTTGCATCCCTTTTTTTCTCTACACCACGGTTTCGAGGAGCAGTTTTTTTCGTTTTGGTTTTAGAAGGTCCACCAAGGTTTACTTTCTTATTTTTGTCTTTCTTTTCATGGAAAGCAGCGCCGCGTTCATCAACAGGTACTTTTTTTGAAGTTCCTTTTAATTTGCGGTGGTCTTTTTCAAACTCTAGTTTCTTTTCCTCAATAATGATATCTGCAGAAAATTCTACAACATCAATTTTATGGTTCATTAATTCTTCTACGGCTAATAATTTCTCTGCTTCATAAGGTGCTACAAAACTTACAGCAATACCTTCTTTGTCGTAACGACCTGTACGTCCAATTCTGTGAATATATTGTTCTGGCACTTCTGAAAATTGTAAGTTGAAAACGTGTGTAATATCTGAAATATCTAATCCACGTGCCATTACATCAGTAGTGATAATTCCTCTTAATTCCGAATTTTGGAACGCAGCCATAGTTTGCAAACGGTAATTTTGCGATTTATTAGAATGAATTACGCCAAATTGACCTGGGAAATCTTCATTAATAAGTTCATAAGCAACATCCACTAATTTTTTGTTGTTTACGAATATTAAAACACGCTCTGTAGTTTCATCATTAGTTAATAAATGCTTAATTACATTTACTTTCGTAAGGAAATTAGGAACGTTGTATAGTTTTTGTGTTATTTGTTCTAACGGTGTTCCACTTGGAGCTAAAGAAACTTCTTCTGGAAATTCAAAAAACTCATCTAAAATAGCATCTACATCTTCGGTCATGGTTGCCGAAAATAAAATGTTTTGCCTTTTAGTTTTCATCATAGATAAAATTGAAGTCAGTTGCACTCGGAAACCCAAGTTCAAAATTTCGTCAAATTCGTCAATGATTAATTTTTGAGTTACATCAAAACGTAAAACGCCATCTAAAGATAAATCCATGATTCTACCAGGAGTTCCCACTAAAATATCGACACCTTCGGCAAGTTTTTGACGTTGTGTATTAATATTTACACCACCGTAAATTCCTAACGCTCTAACAGACATGTATTCGGTTAGTTTGTTTATTTCTTCTACCACCTGCACTACTAGTTCACGTGTGGGTACCAAAATAACAACTCTTGGAGTATCGGTTTTTTGAAACTTCCATTGCTTTAAAATAGGCAATAAATAAGCAAATGTTTTACCTGTTCCTGTTTGTGCAATTCCCATCATGTCTCTTCCTGATAAAATTACAGAGAATGATTTTGCTTGAATAGGAGTAGGAGTTACAAAGCCTAATTCATCTAAAGCTTTTTGTAATGATTTTGGTAAATCAAAATCCTGAAATGTTTTCATGTATAAATGCGTTTGCCGCAAAGGTAGTATTTTAAAATCAGAAGTTGGAATTTAGATTATAGAAAGGGGAGTTAAGGAGAGATAAGGCAGAAAGCAGAAAGCAGAATAGAGAAAGAAAGCAGAAAAGAGAAAGCAGAAAAGAGAAAGAAGAAAAGAGAAAGAAGAAAAGAAAAAAAATATTTTAGACAATAGTCAATAAAACACAGTAAGAAGCATGAAAAATATTTTGGAGAATAGGAAATAGTTTGGGGAATTTAATAAATTTCACTAATCACTAATCACTAATCACTAATCACTAATCACTAATCACTAATCACTTTTTAAATTGTCATGGAGAATAATTGTGTTTGTGGTGTTTTTCTTTTTAAACGCAAGTCAAAAGCCATACAAATATTACGAACAAATGGTTTTCCTTTATCGGTTACAACCAATTGATTTTTATTTATGTGTAGTAATTCGTCTTTTTCCATTTCTTTTAAAGAATCTAAAACTTGCTCTAATTCTGGAAATTTCTCAGATTTTAATTTCCAAGAAGTTTGTAGTTGACACATAATATTTAAAATATGACTTCTTATAAGTAAATCTTCTTCCGTTAAAATATGTCCGCGATATACAGGAATTTCGTTTTTGTCTAAACGAGCATAATAAGTGTCTAAGTCTTTTTCGTTTTGGGCAAAACCAGTCCAGCTATCGCTAATAGAAGAAGCTCCAAGGCCAATCATTAGTTTTGTATTTGTGGTTGTGTAGCCCATAAAATTTCTATGCAACTTTCCTTGGTTAAAGGAAGTAAACATACTATCGTTTTCTAAAGCAAAATGATCCATTCCTATTTCGTGGAAACCATGTTTTGCGAGTTGTAATTTTCCTTGTTCGTATAATAAACGCTTTGCATCGTCTTTAGGAACATCTTCATCGTTAAATCCTCGTTGTCCGTTTCCTTTTATCCAAGGCACATGCGCATAACTATAAAATGCTAATCTATCTGGGTGGAGTGAGTTTGTTTTGTTTATGGTATCTAAAACGTCGTCTAACGTTTGAAAAGGCAAACCAAAAATTAAATCGTGGCTTATAGAAGTATAGCCAATTTCTTTAGCCCAAAACGTTACTTTTGCAACATTATGAAATGGTTGCACTCTATGAATTGCTTTTTGCACTTTCTCTGAATAATCTTGCACGCCAAAACTCACTCGGCGAAACCCTAAGTTAAATAGTGTTTGCAAATGTTCTCGAGAAGTATTATTGGGATGGCCTTCAAAACTAAATTCATATTCTTTAGCAACAACACTTTCTTTTGTAATTCCTTCAATTAAGGTTTTTAAATTTTTAGGAGAAAAAAAAGTTGGTGTTCCTCCGCCTAAATGAATTTCTTTTATCAATGGCTTTGTATCAAATAAATTGCAATACAATTCCCACTCCTTTAAAATTGCTTTTATGTATGGGCTTTCTACTTCATGTCTTTTGGTTATGCGTTTATGGCAGCCACAAAAAGTGCATAAACTTTCACAAAATGGTAAGTGAATGTAAAGACTTATTCCGTCTCTAGAATTAGATTCTTGAAAGGTTTTTAAAAAGGAATTTTTCCAGTTTTCAAACGAAAATGTATTTTCTTCCCAATATGGTACTGTTGGATAACTTGTGTATCGTGGTCCTGGAACATTATATTTTTGTATTAAGGAAGTTTGCATGCTTAATTATTTAACTCAAATGTAGTACAAAGGATTTTCGCATAAAATGATATTTGTCATATTTGTAACATACATTACACATATAGCGTTTTGTTTTAATTAAATTTGTGTATTAAAACAAAAGAAAGATGAATGCAAAATTCAATGCTGTAATTAGTCAAGATGGTTTAGTATTAGTAGATTTTTATGCAGATTGGTGTGGCCCATGTAAAATGTTAGCGCCTGTTCATCAAGAAGTAAAGAGTGTTTTAAAAGACGAGGTAAAAATTATTAAAATAAACGTAGATCAACACCAGGATTTGGCAAGTGAATTTATGGTAAGAGGAGTTCCAACTGTGCTTTTGTTTAGAAAAGGAAAACTGCTTTGGAGACAGTCTGGTGTTTTGAGTAAAAATGAGTTGGTTAAAATAATTAAAGAACATTTAAATTAATTTTTTGTATATTGTTTTTAAAATAATTTAAAATTTGAATTCGGTATTAAAAACATTTGTGATTACAATAATTAATAAATGAGTAGCGAATCTATGGAAAAATAAAAATAACTATATATGAAATTTAGAATAGCAATTTTAGCTTTATTAATGTTTTCTTTAACTTCTTGTTTAAAATCAAAAACCATTGGGGTGGACGTCTTAAATACAGATTCGTTTGAACAAAAAATGCAAACTGCAGATGTACAGTTAGTAGATGTAAGAACTCCAGAAGAGTTTGCTGAAGGTCATTTGCCAAATGCAATAAATATAAATGTTAATGGTACAAGTTTTGAGGCTGAAACTGCAAAATTAGATAAATATAAACCAGTAATGGTTTATTGTAAATCGGGTGGAAGAAGCGCTAAAGCAGTTTTGAATTTAAAGAACCAAGGGTTTAAAAACATTTCTGATTTAGATGGTGGAATTATAAGTTGGAAAGAAGCAGAAAAAACAATTGCGCATTAATCTATAAATAGAGTTAGGAAGAGAATATTGGTAAAAGAAAGTGCTGTTTAAAATTTCTTTTGCATTTTTTGTCTCATTGTATGGAATTATAATAAGGATTACTTAGATAAAGCTTTATATAGCATTTTTTATTTTACGTACTATTTATGAGTAATGCTTGTAAAGTAAAAGATAAAAAATAGAAACATTTTAATGTTGTGTTTTTTAGTACGATTTGGCATCAATAAAAAATGCTCTCAATTTCTTGAGAGCATTTTCATTTAGTATAACACTATAGATTATTTAAAATCTGCAGGCATAACTCCTTCGTTTATTTTAACTTCAGTAGTTGTTAATTCGATTTCAATTCCTACGTTCATTATAGTTTTGTATGGGAATTTAATTCCTTTTACGTCTTTATAATCTTGATAGTAAGTTATTTGTGTCATTTTTTGACCACCTTGTTCTAGTTCTTTCGATTCAGCAACCTTAAAACCGGATGTTACATCATAAAAATAAGAAGATTTCCCCTTTTTTATAACATAAGCATCAGCACCGTTAATGTCTTCAATTCCTGATAATGTAGCTTCTTTGTCGTTTAACATTTCAAGCTCTTTAAAAGTATTTGCTCCAGCCTGCATGTCTTTTAATTCTTGGTCTTTGAAATCTTTTCTTTGACCTTGTTGAACAGCATAAGCTTCTTTTTCATTTATAACTTGTTTTGAAACAGTCGCTCCCATAGCTTTCATTTCAACAACTAATTTCTTAGGAGCCGATTTTACAACTAATTCTAATGGAGTTCCTTGAACAGTACCTGAAGAAATTATTGCTAACGTTTTTACGTTTTTCAAAGCTTTTTCTCCACCAATAACTTCAATGTATTTGTTTAATACAGTTTTAGTTGTTACACCAGCAGGGATTTCTTTTTTAACATCTGGTTTATCTGTAGGGCTACCATATTTATCGAAATAGGAAATTGGTAATTTGTTATTTACACTTAACTTTTCTAAGTTCGGTAAAACATCAGCCGCTTTTCCAACAATAACTACTCTAGTATTACTGTCTAAGAAATATTTTTGAGCAGCATTTTTAACGTCTTGAGCTGTTACTGCATTAATATTTTTAATGTAGTTTTCGTAAAAGTCAGCTGGCAAACTTTGTGTCTCTTTATTTAATGCATAACGAGCAATTGTTTCTGGCTTTTCAATTTGCATTACAAAATTACCAACGTATTTTGCTTTTGCATTTTTTAAATCTTCGTCCGATACTAATTCTGTTCTTATTCTTTTTATTTCACTGAAAATTTCAACTACAGCACTATCTGTTACCGCATTTCTTACAGATGCACCAGATTTGAATTTTCCAATGTATTTTCCTGAAGATAATGACGAGTACGATCCATAAGTCCAACCGTGTTTTTCACGTAAATTTAAGAATAAACGTCCTTCTCCACCGCCACCAAGGATTTGGTTTGCTAAAATAGCAGCAAAGTAATCTTTGTCTGTCATTTTTAAACTAGATAAGTTTACTAAAGCTACTTCAGATTGTACAGCATTAGAAACGTCAATAAAGTTAATTCTACTATATTGAACATCAGTAGGATCAGAATAAGTTAATTGTGGTGCAGTTGCTTTTTTCCAACTTCCAAATAAACTTTCAACATCTTTTTTTACTTTTTTGTAATCTACATCTCCTACAATTACTAAATATGCATTTCCAGGTACAAAATACGCTTCGTAGTTAGCTTTTACATCTGCTAAATTTACATTTTTTAATGTTTCCTCTGAAGTAAATTCACCGTTATAGTGGTTTTTTCCATAAGTTAAAACATTTTCAACTCTTCGAGCAATTGCGCTAACGCTTTTTTCGTCTGCCTTAAGTCCTTCAATTATTTGTTCTTTAGATTTATCAAATTCCTCTTGTGTAAAAACAGGATTTAAAAAACCGTCTGACAATAATTCTAAAATTCTTTTTGAATATCTTGAAAGTCCGCTTGCATAAGCTCCGTTAGAAGAGAAAAATACGCTTGCACCTAAGAAATCTACTTCTTCGTTAAACGCATCTTTACTTATTTTTTCTGTTCCGCTTCCTAATAAAGAGCTAAGTAATTCTGAAACTCCTTTTTTATCTCCTTCTAAATAAGGTAAATTATCTAAAGTTAAACTATAAGTAACTCGTGGTAATTTTGAATTTTCTACAATTAATACCTTCAGTCCATTTTTTAAAGTAAAACTTTTTGGACTTTTTATGTTTACAGTTGGAGATGGTCCAGCTGTAGGTTGTTTCCTATCTTGTGCTTGCATTGTTATTGTTAATAATAAACATGCTGCTATATAAACTATTTTTTTCATGATATAAATTTCTTAGTTTTTTGGTTTTTCAGCAGTTGGTACATAATCTAAAATCAATCTTTGGTTTGAATTTAAATATTTGTTAGCGACTTCTTTAATTTCTTCTCTTGTAATAGAGCGGTAAATTTCGATTTCCGTATTAATTAGATTAATATCGCCATAAAGTAAATAATAAGTTGCTAAATTATCTGCAACTCCTTCTACATTTGAATTGCTATTTACATATTGATTTTCAAATTTATTTTGCAATTTTTGATAATCATTTTCAGAAATTAACTCTGTTTGCATTTTTGCAATCTCTAAATCAATTTCTTTTAACATGTCTTCCGTTGTGTTAGTACCCATTGGTAAACCGTAAATAATGTAAAAACTATAGTCTTCTTGGCTGTAGTTGAATGCACCAATTTGTAGTGCTATTTTCTTTTCGTCTACAATGTTTTTATAAAGTTTCGAACTTTTTCCATCGGATAAATAAGAAGAAATCATGTCTAAAACTCTAGCATCTCTAGTTTTCATTGAAGGTGTTCTGTAAGAAGCAACTAACATTGGTATTTGAATATTTGGGTCTTCCCATGATGCCTTAAACTCTTTTGTAATAGGCTCTTCTTCAATTTTTGTTCTAGTAACTGGAGTTCCTTTTGGTATAGCGCTAAAATACTTGGTAATCCATTCTTTAGCTTGTGCTTTGTCAAATTGACCTGCAACCACTAATACAGCGTTATTAGGAATGTAAAACTTTTTATTAAAGTCTGTAAATTCTTGTAAAGTTGCTGCGTCTAAATGCTCCATTTCTCCAATAGTTGTCCATCTATACGGATGTTTTTTGAACATATTTTCTTTAACCGCTTTGATTAGATTTCCATATGGCTGGTTGTCTACACGAAGTCTTTTTTCTTCTTTTACAACTTCGTTTTGCGTGTCTACTCCAATTTGGTTAATTACCGGGTGCATTAATCTTTCCGATTCCATCCACAGAGCAAGCTCTAGGTTATTTGAAGGAAATACTTCATAATAGTAAGTTCTATCATCAGTAGTATTCGCATTATTTTGACCGCCGTTTGCAGTAACAATTTTAAACCATTCTCCACGTTCAATATTTTCTGTTCCTTCAAAAAGAAGGTGTTCGAAGAAATGTGCAAAACCAGTTCTGTCTGGTTGTTCGTCTTTTGCACCTACATGATACATTACAGATGTAATCACTACTGGTGCAGAGTTATCTTGATGTAATACAACGTGCAGGCCGTTGTCTAAATCAAATTCTTCAAACGCAACTTTTTGTGCATTTGCAGCTGTGCTTAAAGCTATTACTGTTGCTAAAGCCATTAAAGATTTTTTCATAAATTAATATTTAAAATTGTAATATGGGATATTTGACGCAATTTCTGAAAAATGTTACACTTTTTGGCGTTTTTTTTAAATAAAGACTAAAAATTTTATTTATAAGTAATTTTTACTTAGTTATGGTTGTTTCTTTTGAATATTATTATATATTTGCAAACTTGAAAAATTAACTAAATACACATTTGTTATGTATGCAATCGTAGAGATAGCAGGGCAACAATTTAAAGTAAGCAAAGACCTTAAGGTTTATGTGCATCGTTTACCAGAACAAGAAGGAGAAAACATTTCTTTTGATAAAGTTCTAATGTTAGACGAAAATGGCACTGTAACTATAGGCGCCCCAGCTATAGATGGAGCTTCAGTTGAAGCAAAAATCTTAAAACATCTTAAAGGAGACAAAGTAATTGTCTTCAAAAAGAAAAGAAGAAAAGGTTACAAAGTTAAGAATGGTCACAGACAATCTTTAACTCAAATTGTAATTGAAGAAATTAAAGTTGGCGGTTCTGCAAAGAAAGCTGCTGCTAAAAAAGAAGCTGCTCCAAAAAAAGAAGCTGCTCCTAACAACGCTGAAACTGAAGAAGTAGAAGCTCCTAAGAAAAAAGCTGTTAAAGCTAAAAAAGAGGACACTCAAGAATAATAACTAAAAAAACTCAAACATCATGGCTCACAAAAAAGGTGTCGGTAGTTCGAAGAATGGTAGAGAATCAGAATCAAAACGTCTAGGTGTTAAGATTTATGGTGGTCAAGCTGCAATAGCTGGAAATATCATTGTAAGACAAAGAGGATCTAAACATAATCCAGGTGAAAATGTATATATCAGTAAAGATCATACATTACACGCTAGAGTTGATGGAATTGTACAATTCCAAAAGAAAAGAGATAATAAGTCTTTTGTTTCTATTGTGCCTTTCGAAGCATAATCAACTTATATTTTATTATAAAAAATCCTGCAATTGCAGGATTTTTTTATGCTTTTAATTTTGGGAACAGGTTAGCCCTATGTGGGGCTTACTTCATTTCTCCGCTCCGCAAAGTCCCCTTACTTTTTGTTTTTATTTACTTTGTGGGCACGGATTGCAAATCCGCGCAATCGTTTCTAAATATCCGCGCGGTCGGGAAAACATTAATCAGGGTATTGAATTTAATTTTTTATATGGAGGGGTTAGCAGTACAACACTTTCTATGAATGGAACGCCAATAATTTTAAATAATCAAACACCTCAAGTATTTAATACCGTTCAGGGAGTTTTAAGCCAAGCAAATACATTTAACTATCAACCTGTAAATAAATTTGGAGGAAACGCAAGTAAACCTTTACAATCTTCAATGTGTTATTTTAATTATAATTTTGAAGATTATATAGATAATAACTCTAGTACAACATCAACTGATGTAACTACAGTATTTACTTTTAACAATAGTAGTTCAAATACTGTTCAAGGAACAATTACAAAAGGTAATAATAATTTTGGAAATTTTAATGGAGCAAATATTTATAATGCCTTTACATTAATTTCTGGCGGGACCAATGTTACAACCACACCACAAAATGTTAATTTAGTTCAAACACAAGGAACTTTATCTACAATGTATGCTACAGGCGCATGTCCAGAGGACACTGATGGAGATGGATTATTTGATCAATATGAGGCTTTTGACAATGGAAATGGTACTTACTCACCAATAGATACTGACGGAGATGGCTTGCCAAACCATTTAGATATAGATGATGATGGCGATGGAATATTAAGTATGTATGAACGTAATGATGATGATGAAAATCACAATCCAAACGATGCTCTAAATACTGATGGCGATGGATATCCAAATTATTTAGATGTTGACGATGACAATGATGGTTATGTAACATGGGAAATATTAGAAGGTGGGCCAGGAATATTTAATGCTGAAATACCAACAATAAGCAACGGATTGGCATATACTTTAGATACTGATGCCGATACAATACCAAATTATTTAGATAACACAAACGGAAATTTCCAAGTAACAGGACCTATTAGTGTAGATAATTTTATATCTTTAATTGGTGATAAACGTTATGAGCTTTCAAACCACTTAGGAAATGTACTTGTTGTCATTAATGACAAGAAAATACCAAACCTAAACGGCATGAGTTTAATTAACTTTAACGCAGACGTTCTTAGTTATAACGACTACTACCCCTTTGGTCAGTTAGTACCTAATAGGCACGGCTCAAGCTCTGCATACCGTTACGGCTTCCAAGGACAAGAAAAAGATGATGAAATTAAGGGTGAAGGGAATTCGTTGAATTATACATTTAGGATGCATGACCCGAGGGTGGGGAGGTTTTTTGCGAGAGATCCGCTTAGTTCAAAATATCCTTATTTAACACCATATCAATTTAGCTCTAACCAGCCTATCCATGCTCAAGAGTTGGAAGGATGTGAAAGTGCTTCTGAAATACAACCCTATGTTGGAGTATCTTTAAATTGGGGAAGTAATAATAAATCTGTAAGTTTAACTGGACATGCAACTGGAAATGTTGGTAATTGGCAAGGTTCTGTTGGAGGAAGCGTTACATTATTCGAACAGTTTTATAGCACTGGAAAAGGTGGTGTAGAATTCAGAGGTTCTTTTTTAGGTGGTTTTAATGATGGAAATACAAATATTACTTTTGGAACAAATTATTTTAAAGGTTTAGGGGGTATGTCTGAATTTAATCAAAGAACAGGAATAATGAATATTGGAGTCGGAAAGTTTAATTTTTCCTATGAAAATGATGGATTTCCATTTCAAATGCTGAAACTTAGTGATGGTAATGATAATTATAGAAGTGCAGCAGTTAATATTAGTTTTGGTAAATTAGCTGCGGGCTTTAATTTATTTACAGGAGGAAGAACTAGCTATTTTGGTGATACTGAAAAAGTTAATAAAGGAATTGCTTCTGGCCCCAGAACTGGTTCTTTTGGTGAGAAAATGCCTTACGGTTATGTTAATGAATTTGGAAAGCCATACAGATTTGGAGCAGCATTTTTAAGCTACGGAGGGACAAAAATTGGAATTGAATCTGATAGATATATAAGACATGCTATTCAGGATAATTGGGCTCACGACAGTAATGTCAATCTCGGTTTGTTTAGGTTAGATACTCGTCAACCTGGATTTAAATCATTAACAGATGATATAAAACCCTTTCTTCAATTTAAGGATAATCCTGACAATACATCACCTAGATTTAGTCTTTATAATTTTTAAAAGTATGAAAAGAAAAAGTGCGATAATTTTAATTTCTTTATTAACATTTTCATGTGGTATGAAAACATTCATCTTACAAAACGGTTTTTCAAAAGCACCTATAAATCCATCTCAATACATAGAAAGAAAAACCTTTGATATTACCTTAATGAAAATTATAGATACAGATGCAATATATGAGGAGTATAGTGATAAGTATACTGTAATAAAGAAGTATGATAATTACGTTAGTTTTTTAAGATTTTATTCTAATGGATGTTTTAATATATTTTATTCAGATAAAAATATAGTAGAAAAAGACATGTTTGATCCAAAAAAATCTGGATATAGAGGTTATTACAATAGAATTAATAGTGAAATAAAGTTTGATAAATTTGGAGAAATAAATCAAATGAAAGCATACGGTAAATTATCTGGTAGCTGTCCAGTTTCACAACGTTATTGTTTTTAATATCAAGTCTAAACTTCTTTGTTTCGCTAAGCTTCACAAAGAAGTTTAGACTTGATATTGGTTAGAACGCTTCCTTGCCTATTTTTGTAATCACAAA
>Ga0209390_10000566_pt1 | contig 73662 bp, 73 predicted proteins | sample BON01_FD_187212 | JGI IMG/M metagenome (GOLD analysis project Ga0209390, IMG submission 187212) | Freshwater microbial communities from Lake Bonney liftoff mats and glacier meltwater in Antarctica - BON-01 (SPAdes) (version 2) | ecosystem: Environmental > Aquatic > Freshwater > Ice > Glacier...
CGCCGTGTCGACTTACGTTCTGATTGCTATCGTCAAAAAGGAACTTCAAATTGATGCCTCGTTGTACACTTTATTACAGATATTATCGATTTCAGTATTTGAGAAAAATGAGCTTTCAAGCGCCTTTAAAGAGGGTGAACTCACAACTGATTCTCCTGACTCCGCTAACCAATTGAATTTATTCGACTTTTAACCGGACGGCAGTGATTTTTTACATATTGTTTTAATAAACAACAATTGATAATTTGACCTTTTTATTTGTTAATTTGACTGTTTACGCTAAACTTAATTAATTGCCGGAGGCTTTATGAAAAATACACTTTTACTCGCTGGTCTAACACTCGTTGTAGCATCGGTCGCACACGCTGAAACGCCCGCATCCGTGACCTTGACGGGCCCTTATGTTGCGATGTGCCAAAACAAAACCAGTGTCGCCGAACAAAATTTTTGCCATGGTTTTGGTCAAGGCGTGTACGACATGTATTTAATGTCACGACACCCCAAAAAAGCACCCGCATATGTTTGCCCACCCACCCCGGGCCCTAAACGTGCAGAGGCTCTTGAGGCATTTGTGGTGTGGGCCAATCAAAACACGCAGTTTGCTGACAAGTCGGCAGCTGACACACTCATGCGATACCTTGGCGAACGTTACCCATGTCAAACTGCAAAAAAACGTAGCTAAAACCGAAGTAAAACTGAACTAAACGAAACTAAAGCCTAGCCAACAATTAACGACTGATGAACTGATTCACGCGCTTTAAACGCATCGTATTATTCATCAGCACTCATCATTGTTCTAAGTATTTAAGGAATTTGAATCATGAAAAAAACACTTTTAGCGCTTCCACTAGCGGCTGCACTGACCTTAGGTGGTTGTTCAAATATGTCAACTGGTCAACAACGTGAGCTCTCTGGCGCAGCAATCGGCGCAGGCGCAGGCGCAGTTATAACCGCTATTGCGGGTGGCAACCCCATTTGGGGCGCAGTGGGTGGTGCTGCGGTCGGTACCTTAGGCGGTTATTTATATAACAAAAATGCAGGCGGTAATTAAGTCTTGCCGTTTCATCCTAGGGTATCTAAGCCCAACTGCTTCAATACCTTTTTTGTTTAATTAAGATTTGGTAACCGGCCGCTGGTTCTTCCAGCGCCGGTGTACCCACCACCATTGTTCAGGGTGAGCCAGCACCAGTTTTTCTAAAGCTTTATTATATTGGGCGGTGTTAAGCCTAATCTCTTGGCCTACATCATTGTGTTCAATCGGTATCAATGGCGGCCAAAATTTTAAAACATGCGTACCATCTGGTTCGCGCCACGAGGCAGCAGGCATCACGGGCGAACCCGTTGCCATAGCAATCACGGCCATGCTTTTATGCGTACCTGCGGGCAAATCGAAAAAGGGTATTTCAATACCTTCGGGGCGCCTAGCGTATTGATCAAAGGGAAATACAATCGCATCGCCCTTTTCTAAAATGGTCACAATTTCATCAAGTGAGCCACGACGCCCAATCACACCGAAACCCGCTTGATTAAAACGCTTAGTTAAAAAATCGCTAAGCCATTTCGGCTTGATGGGGCGACGTAAAAAATGAATACGCCCTTTGACTTGCGGAAAGTGCTCAATACCCGACACGGTTGACACTTCAAAATTACCAAAATGCCCCGTTAAAACAATGATGCCTCTTTCAGCAAAAAAAGCTTGGGTAAGATCTGGCACCCCTTCGACTCGAACGCGTTTTGCTTGAGCTTCTAACGAAATGAATCTAAAACTGATCAACTCACCTAATAATTTTGCTAAGTGGGTGTAGTGCGCTTGAGCCAATCGCTCGACCTGATTATCAGAAATACGTTTGCCATAAGCCCGTTCAATATTATCAACAATTACACCCCGTCGGTAGGGCAAGAGTCGGTAAATTAAGCGGCCCACTGTCGACACGTCGAGCGTCATAGGCTGAGCCGTCACGGTAACGCTTGTTGTTAATTCATTTATTGTTGATTCATTATTTTCAAAGTTAACCCATAACTCTGACCATAAGTGTCGCTGAACAAGCTTGCGGGCTCTGTCACTTAACTTAAGTTGCTGTGCACCCACATCAGAAAACGATATGGGGTTAGCCTCATCAGTAAAATCGTGAATCGTAAAATCTTTTACCTTGACATCAAATTTCAACAGCTGCTGACATACCGACAATACCGCTTGAGTAAGCGCGGCAGGCGTTGTTGACTTATCAAGAACGCTGACTGATGCCATCGCCGAAATGGCGTTCATCAGTGATATGCGCGCAAAATCACCGCTGCATTGGTGCCCGCAAAACCACGTGCCAAAATCATCACAATATCTGACGTCGTTTTACGATTTTCTGACGAAACATTTAGACCCTTGCAACCCGGTGCTAATTGCTTTAGGTTGGCTACACCCGGCACCAACTGCTGTCTGGCGCACTCTAACCCAAAGGTGATGTCAAGCATACCTGCTGCACCAAACAAGTGACCTACAGCCCATTTAGTCGAGGTGACAGGCGGCATCAAGGCACCAAAAACATGTTGTAGGGCAAACGCTTCAGACTCGTCAGAACCTGGCGTACCATTGCCGTGCGCCACAATCATACCGATATCGCTTGACTGTAAACCGGCATCTTTCAAAGCAAGCTCAATAGCACGTATTTCACCATCACCATCGGCACGCACATCAAATAGCGACTCACCTTCAACCGCATCGCCACCACCTAAATATTCACCCAAGACCACAGCGCCTCGTTCTTGCGCAGAGGCCTCAGACTCAAGCACCAAAGCACCCGCGCCCTCGCCTAAAACACAGCCATTATGTTGAACGTCAAAGGGGCGAAGATGTTCAGTGGCCAATAACCCAACCTGGTGCAAATAAAGCACTGTTTGCGGCTCGATAGGGGCGTCATGCGCAATTGAAATCACACGATCAGCTTGTTTTTCGCGAATGGCCCAAGCCCCTTCAATAACGGCCAACAGGCCGCTTGTGGTGTGATGGGTAATACAACCATTCACACCTTTGAGTTGGTTGCGAATGCTGACATGACACAAAACATTGTTAGGTAGCGAACGCAGCAACCACATGGGGTTGACCATGTTGGGCAACTCGCAACCAAATTTGTGCAAACTATCGCCTGTTTCAGACATGAGTGGAAAGTAGTCGTAATTGACTTCAAACGCACCGCCACCGGAACCCACGTAACACCCCGTTTGATCGGCATAATCTAATGCGTCAGCTTCTGTAAGCGCTTGGCGCCAAGTATTTAAGCCCGCTTGTGCAATGGCTTGTTCACCGGCATAAATACCAAACACATCTGAACGACGCACCAGCTTTAATAATTTGCGATCGCCCAATAATTTACCGCCGTTATAGTCAGCGACCTCAGCCGCCACTTGGCAAGGTGAGCTCGACGCATTCCAGTTTTGAATGGGGGCAACGGCTGTTTCGCCCCTTGCTAATCGTGCCACAATTTCAGCTGGTGATTGGCCTGCACCACAAATGGCACCTGCCCCTGTTATAACAATTTTCTTTGTCACATTTGTCATGTTAATAACCTGCCGCAATTAAATCAGCTGTTAAATCAGGGTGACGAAACGCTAAACAGCTATTACTTCCCCCAAACCCTAAAGAGTTTGAAAGCGCCATATGTATCGGCTTGACTAACGGCACATCACGTATGACATTGACATCACAATTTGGGTCAAGTTGTTGCAAATTTGCGTTCGGTGGCATGGTGCCCTCGTAGATGGCCAAGGCACATACAGCGGCTTCAACGGCGCCTGCTGCGGCAATTAAATGACCCATCACACTTTTAGTCGAACTCACTGCCAAGTTAGGTGCTAGGTCACCAAACACTACATTGACTGCCGCACATTCACTGCGATCGTTCATCGGCGTTGATGTGCCGTGGGCATTCAAATAATTAAAATCACCAATGGTTGCGCCTGAATCTTTAATCGCACGGCGCATTGCTTGAATGGGACCATCACCAGATGGGTGAGAATCTGTAATGCGATAAGACGACAATGAGTTACCGTCGCCTGCTAATTCTGCATAAATACGGGCACCGCGATTTATCGCCGTTTGCCAGTCTTCTAAAACCAAAAAGCCTGCGCCTTCACCCAATACAAACCCGTTACGCGTGATATCAAATGGACGGCTGGCACGTTGCGGGTTGTCGTTATCGGGCGATACCGCCGACAGCAAACAAAAACCTGATAAACCTACCGGCGAAATCATAGAATCAAAACCACCCGTCAGCACACGATCGGCCAAACCACGACGAATCAACCGCATGGCTGTACCCACTGCTTGCCCACCTGATGCGCATGCCGTGTGAACGGTTGAGGCATAACCTCTGATGCCAAAACGTCTTAATAACAATGCAGCACCAGCCGTTGATAAACTGCGGCTAAACGCCATCACATCTTTGGCAACGGGGACGTCAATTAATTGCTGGGGGTTTATTTCACCATCACGTGCAGCACCTGCTTGAACCATAGCGATTTCTTCGTGCGCAACCGTCATCATGCCCGCCCCCACAGAGCAAGCCCAACGGTCAGCATCAGCGGCGGTTGGACGAATACCTGCATCTGCAATGGCCTGATCGGCTGCTGCGATCGCAAAGCGATGCGCGCGACTGGCATATTTCATGAGTTTTCGGTCGTCAATTTCTGGCAAATCTTGTGCGTTAGGCACTTCAGCCGCAATACGCGTAGAAAACCCTGAAGCATCAAATAAACTTATGGGGCCCGCACAGCTTTGCGCAGACTTTAAGCGTGCCCAAGTTGACGCCACATCAAGCCCTGCAGGCGTGACTAAACCAATACCAGTAATCGCTACGCGACGTGGGCTACTCATAAGTCGCTCTCAATAGAAGACGTTGATGAAAAATAAAGTCGCGCACCCGCAATGGTTTTACTCGCGCTGCGAGCACCCACTTTGACACACCATGTGAAAGGTTCGTCAACAACGGCCTCAGGCGGTTGTGCAAATAAGACTAAAGTGCTGCCCGGTGCAGTGAATGCCCGCACTTTTACGTTTGTGATGCGAGTAGCCATGACCTTACAACCCAATGTTTTTTCAACGTAAGGTTGTGCAATACGCAACAAAGCATCAATTAATAATGTGGCAGGAAATACCGGGCGGGACGGAAAATGATCGTTGAAAAATGCAGCATGTTCAGGCACTGATAGTTCAGCCTCGTAGCCTTGATCAACCGACAACTCAGTTAATAGGGGCTTAGGTACCCCTAAAAATGCACCTGCGGTTCGGCCTGTAGATGTTAAACAGGCAAAGTCAGCGCGCAAGCTTTCAGGTTTATCAAACGCGTTGATGTCGAGCATTGAGCCCAAGGTGTCAATCAACTCAAGAACAATTTCTTGGTTAATGCGAGCGCGCCCTCGGTAAACGATGGCTTGCACGTCGCACGACTCAATATCGACCTCAAGCTCAAGCGTATCGCCTGGTTGAGGTGTTTTGAAAATACGGGTGTCACCTGCAAGCGCCGCGACAGGGCGAAACTTAAAATCGACATGCGACATCGCGACCCAGGCCGCAAGCTGGCCAATAGCCTCAGCCACCAAACTAACGGGAAAATAACTGACCTCAGGCGAAAGGGTAAAACGACCCGTCACGCGACGCAGGCCGTCAATTTCAGTAATACGGTCTACAAACGAAAACGCTGCAAACCGCCCACTACTTGCTTGGGTCGGCACCACTATGCTGCAGGGGCTGCTCGCTGAGCAGTAATAATCATTTTGCAAAATGTCTCGGGTGTGTAGAGACGAGCAATTTGATCAACACGCATTGGCACTGAAAACCGGTCTGCTGGAATTTCTGCCAAATATTCGCGCAACCGCTCTAAACCTTTGTCGGTTAATACACCGTTAAGCTCGAACTCTTCAACGGGCATATCACCACGCACATCTTCAATAATTTTGCCACGGGGCACTTTAACTTTGAAAGCGCGTTCAAGGCGAAACACCATATCTAAAAAGTCGATTGACTCTGCGTCAAGGCCTTCGATCAGTGACACATCAAGTTTGATGTCATCTTCGTCGCAACCTAAGGCGTCAGCCATGGTTTTTTGTACGGTGGGAAAAACCACCATAATGTCTTCTTTTGTGATGACTTGGTCAGCCATTGGGTGTTACTCCGAAAAAAATCAAAAATTTATAGACTAATTTAGCCCTCTATTCTACCCCAGCAGGGGCGTATAAGTACTGAGTTAGTGTCTCATGAAGATTGTGTGCAAATCGCTAGATAAAGCACACTTTGATCGAGAGAAAACAGCATAAAACTTGAACGTAGCCAAAAATTAAACCTACATTTATGCCATTTTAAAGCCACCATCAACGTAGATAATTTGACCCGTAATGTAGGTTGATAGATCTGAGGCTAAAAACACCACGGCATTTGCAACTTCTTGAGCTTGGCCGTAACGTTTTAGCAAAATACGTGATTTGACCTCATCGTCTGCTAAATCTCTTACTTGTTGCGACATTTCGGTTTCAATGACACCCGGCGCTACCGCGTTGACTAAAATACGGCGCGAAGCAAGCTCTACTGCCAAAGCACGAGTCAAAGCGTCAACCGCACCTTTGCTGGCCGCATAATTGGCTTGACCACGCCCACCCTTAGCACCCGCCACAGAAGAAAGATTAATAATACGCCCGGCACGCTGTGACATCATAAAAGGAATGACGGGGCGCACCGTGTTAAAAACACCCCCTAAATTCGTTTGCAAGACAGATGAAATTTCATCGTCTTCCATAATTGCCAAAAGATTGTCGCGCACAATGCCTGCATTGTTCACCAATATATCAATGCGCTCGCACCGTTCAGCCACATTTTCAACTGCCGTAGCACAAGCTGCTGAATCGGTAACATCAACCTGCATGGCATGCGCTTGACCACCAAAAGCTTGGCAAGCCTGAACCACAGCTTGTGCTGCCTCAACATTGCCTTTATAGAAAAAATTGACCATAACGCCTTCACGCGCCAAGGTTTCAACTATGGCGCGGCCAATGCCGCGTGTACCGCCCGTCACAATAGCAACTTTGCCAGATAAACCTGTTTCTAAAGACATTAAAAATTACCCCGAAATCGCAAAACCACCATCAACGATAAGTGTATGACCGTTGACCCAATTGGCTTCTGGCAAACATAATAAATATACCGCATCAGCCACATCTTCAGGTTTTAAACTGGGCCCCACAGGTGTGCGCGCTGCAAATTCTGCTAAGACTTGATCACGATTTGGAAAGTGGCTCAGTGCATCGGTATCAACGACCCCGGCTGAAACAGTATTGACCCGAATACCGCGTGGGCCAAGTTCTTGTGCCAAGGTTCGAACCAATGACTCGAGCGCTGCCTTAGAAGCACCAATAAAACCGTAATGTGGCATGGCACGCTGTGCACCCAAACTTGATAGCGCCACAATACGGCCACCGTTTGTCATCATCGGCGCAGCATGTTGCGCGAGTATATTAATGGCAAATGCGTTGGTTTCTAGGCACCACCGAAAATGTTTTAATGTCATGTTCATCGCAGGCTTTAAAACGCCCGAGGCCGCATTACTGACCACAATATCTAAGCGATCAAAGTCTTTTTTAATGGTGTCAAACATTTCAGCCACACTGTCAGGCACCCCAACGCTGCATTGAATGGCTATGGCGCGACGGCCCAAGTCATGCAATTGCTTGCAAAGTGACTCGGCTTCTTCGTGGCTGTTGTAATAATTCACGATCACATCGCACCCTGCTGCACCTAATTTGAGGGCACTGGCTCGACCGATGCCGCGCGCTGCGCCCGTTACTAAGGCCACCTTGCCTGAAAGAGTAAGATTCATATCGATTATTCACCTGTCATTTATATTTTCGCTCAGTTTACCGTTTAAGTTGCCTTATTGTTAAGCAATCGAGTAAACAAGTTTGATACAAGTACGCGGCAACCGCATCTAAATCATGTTCAAATTACATTGTTGGCTTGCGATGGCAAACGCTTAAAGTGCATTTTAAAATCACCGCCACTCAAGTCATTTCAATTTGAACTTAATTTTCTCGCCCTTACTAAATACAACATACCTTAGAGGTTATTCTTGAAAAAAGCAGTTTGTTTACTGAGCGGTGGCCTTGATTCAACAACCGCGTTGGCCATTGCGCAAGAGCAAGGTTTTGAAGTCTACGCATTAAGCTTCAGTTATGGTCAACGCCACACTGTTGAGCTAGAAAAAGCCCAACATTTTGCGCGCGAACGTAAAGTGGCGCGTCACATTACGCTTGATATTGATTTGCGCCAATTTGGTGGCTCAGCTTTAACGGCTGATATTGCTGTACCCAAAGCAAATAGTTTGGCCGATGTTGAAGCAGGTATACCGATTACCTACGTACCGGCTCGCAACACGGTATTTTTAAGCTTTGCCTTAGGTTGGGCTGAAACCCTAGGCGCCCAAGATATATTTATTGGTGTTAATGCGCTTGACTACAGTGGCTACCCAGACTGTCGGCCTGAGTTTTTAGAAGCGTTTGAACGCTTGGCTAATTTAGCTACCAAAGCGGGGGTTGAGGGTACTCAAAAACTCACTATTCAAGCGCCTCTTTTGCACATGACTAAGGCTGAGGTGGTGCGCAAAGGCACTGCCCTTGGCATTGATTTTGGGGAAACCAGTAGTTGCTACGACCCCAGCCCCAACGGTGCGCCGTGCGGCCATTGTGACGCCTGCTTATTGCGTGCCAAAGGCTTTGCTGAAGCGGGCTTGCCCGACCCCTTATTGATTAAATACGCTTAAACAATGATTTCCCCAAAAACACCTAAGCATGCACCAACATCTGATTTACTCTTCGTTGCCGCTTCGAGTTTTGAGTCTGCATGCCAAGTCAACTGCTTGCCAGTTCACCATCGCTCAGCTCGGTTGCATGGTCATAGCTTTATGGGCGAAGTCAGAGCCCGCTTACCCAGCGGTTGGGCACCCTTTGCAGGGGCAGAAGTCGGCCATCTTTACGAAGCCTTGTCAAAACAAACCGCAATACTCGATTATCAATACATTAATGATGTCATCGCTCAACCGACCGACGAAAACATTGCGCGCTGGCTGAGACAAAAGCTTGATGTACCGGGTGTCGAAACGGTTGGGGTGCAAAGCACTGCCTTTTCAGGTGTTGACCTTGACCAACACGACCACGCGCATTTGTGGCGCAAGTATATTTTTCAAGCCGCACATCAATTGCCAAACGTGCACCCCGGTCACAAATGTGGGCGCATGCATGGGCATGGTTTTGAAGTGATTTTGCATGCCGATCAAGACATGGGCTCGCGTGACTTTTCAATTGATTACGACGCCATAGATGCATTGTGGGCGCCCCTAAACGCACAACTGCATTTAGCCTGCTTAAACGACATTGAAGGCCTTGAAAACCCTACCAGCGAAAATTTATCTGCCTGGATATGGCTTCGCCTTAAACCCCAACTGCCTGAACTATCTTGGGTAACCGTTTATGAAACAGGCAGCTGTGGTGCACACTTTGACGGCTCACATTACCGTATCTGGAAAGAGCTTACCCTTGACAGTGCGGTACAACTTAAACGTGCACCACAAGGCGATCCAAGGCGTCACATACATGGTCACACCTTTACGCTGCGACTACACTTGCACGCTTCGCTTGACCGCGTAAAAGGTTGGACAGTCGATTTCGGTGATGTCAAAACTATTTTTGACCCCATCTTTAAATCACTAGACCATCACCCTTTGCATAACATCATGGGTGACCAAGATGCCGACACGGCCAGCGTTGCACGTTTCATTCAAGCGCTTGCACAGCCAGCCATTCCTGAACTTGACCGCATCGATTTAAATGAAACGCGGGGTTGTGGCGTCATTTTGCATTGGGGCGAGTTAGGCCCAGCCTTACCCGTTTAGAACCCTAAGTTTACTGATTCTAGCGGCTCGTGCTTGCTGCACTCAGGCATAAATTTTTTTAAGGTAAACCATGACCTACAGCGTTAAAGAATTGTTTTACACCCTGCAGGGGGAAGGTGGCCAAGCAGGCCACGCTGCCGTATTTTTACGCTTTGCCGGCTGTAACTTATGGTCTGGTCTTGAGCGTGATCGTCAACAAGCGGTTTGCCAATTTTGTGATACAGATTTTGTGGGCACTGATGGTTTAAATGGTGGAAAGTTTAAAGATGCGCAATCTTTAGCGCTAGCCGTTGCTCAACAGTGGCCGTCTCAAGCGCTCGATAAACTGGTGGTCTGTACGGGTGGTGAGCCCTTACTGCAACTTGACACGGCTTTAATCGACGCCTTGCACGAACAGGGGTTTCGTATTGCAGTTGAAACCAACGGCACCTTAGCGGCCCCGGCAGGTATAGACTGGGTGTGTGTCAGCCCCAAAGCCAATGCACCGTTGGTGCAGCGTAGTGGCCAAGAACTGAAACTTGTATTCCCACAAATACTGGCTAAACCGGAACAATTTGCTCATTTAGATTTTGAACATTTTTTTCTACAACCCATGGACGGCCCCGATCAAGCCCGCAACACCAAAAAAACAATCGACTATTGCATGCAACATCCCAAGTGGCGCTTAAGCCTTCAAACGCACAAACTGTTGGGTATTCCTTAATACACGCCGGCCAAACCATCACGCCTGGGGTCAGAGCCACCCGCGTAAACTGCTTGATCATTGTGATTTGAATGCATGGCAACCGCTTGCGCGCAACCAAAGTCAATGTTGTCTGGGCCCAATACTTGTGGGTTGTGGCCCATTTTTTGAAGAGCTTCAACAATGTGTGTGGGCCAATGTGACTCAAGTGTGAGTTGACCGTTCGTCAACACGCGCCAGCGTGGTGCATCAATTGCAGCTTGGGGGTTTAAGCCATCGTAGACCGTACGCAGCACCATCTGAACGTGACCTTGCGCTTGCATGTTGCCACCCATCACGCCAAACGCCATCAGGGCTTCTTCACCGCGCGTCATGAAAGCGGGAATTATCGTGTGCATGGGTCGTTTACCGCCTGCCACCACATTGGGGTGACCGGGTGTTAGCTCAAAACCAAAACCACGATTTTGAAATGATATGCCGGTACCCGGCACCACAACACCTGAACCAAAACCGTTAAAGTTCGATTGAATATACGACACCATATTGCCTTGAGCATCAGCTGTGCACAAGTAAACAGTGCCACCCACTTTAGGCGCACCCGCCACGAACGGGCTGGCGTGCTCACGGTTGATCAAGTCGGCGCGTTGTTTTAAATAAGTGGGGTTAAGCAAGTCGTCTACGCTGACCTTCATGTGCGCTGGCTCTGCCACATGCGCATACAAATCAGCAAATGCCAAACGCATGGCTTCAATTTCTAAATGGGTACGCAAAGCACTACCGGGTGCAGCCTGCTCGTAACCTGCCTGTTGCAAAATACCCAAGACCATTAAGGCAGCGACACCTTGCCCGTTAGGGGGAATTTCATGCACGTCGACGTCTTTTACGCGAAGATGAATGGGCTCAACCCATTCACTTTCATGTTGAGCTAAATCAGCTAAAGACAATGCAGCACCATGTTGTTTTGCGAAGGCAACAATCTTATGGGCTAAATCACCTTCGTAAAATGAGCGGCCACGTGTGGCGGCAATGTCACGTAACGTTTCTGCCTGATCAGGAAAAGACCATATATCGCCTGCTTGGGGTGTTTTTCCACCTGGCATAAAGGCCTCTGTGAACCCAGGGTGCGCCTGCATAATCGGTGCAAGATTTTGCCATTGCCGCGCAATGATAGGGCTGACCGGAAAGCCTTCAGTAGCATAACGAATCGCTGATTCAAACAAGGCTGCAAACGGAAGCTGCCCATACCGTTCAGACAAGTCGACCCACGCAGCCACTTGACCCGGCACAGTCACTGAATGCCAACCCCGCTCAGGCATGGTGGTCTGCCCTTTGAACCACTCGGGGTTCCAGGCTAGCGGGGCACGACCACAACCATTTAAACCTTGCAGCGTTTGATTGTGCCAAACCAATGCAAAGGCATCGCCACCCATACCGTTCATAGTCGGTTCAACAACGGTCAAAGTAATGGCAGCACTAAGTGCCGCATCAATTGCATTACCACCCCGCGCCAAAGCCCTTAAACCTGCTTGCGTGGCCAACGGTTGCGAAGTGGCCACAAGATTGCGGCCCAGCACGGCTTTGCGCTGTAGTGAAGGGGTAGAAAAATACGACATCGTTAAAACCTTTTACAAAAAAATATGTACACAACACACTGCCTTTTCAGGGCAGGTAGTGTGTTTGACGTTAGCTTGAACAGCTCAGCAATTTAACGCATCACCGCATGACCACATCTGTATGTCAGCTCGATTACAGCGGTTAATCTTTAGCGCCTAAAACCTGAATGCCACCCATATAGGGCCATAGCACTTCAGGCACATGAATTGAGCCATCAGCTTGTTGGGCATTTTCAAGTACAGCAACTAAAGCCCTTCCTACGGCCAAGCCCGAACCATTTAAGGTATGCACATATTCAGGTTTACCGGTGCCACGTTTAATGCGCGCTTGCATACGGCGCGCTTGAAAGGCTTCACAATTCGAAATAGAAGAAATTTCGCGCCATGTGTGTTGTGCAGGTATCCAGACTTCAATATCGTAGGTTTTAGTTGAACCAAAACCCATGTCGCCTGTGCACAGCAACATAACGCGATACGGTAGCCCTAAGCCTTGTAAAACCGCCTCGGCATGGCCCACCATTTGCTCAAGCGTTTCATACGATCGTTCAGGTTCAACGATTTGCACCATTTCAACTTTATCGAATTGGTGCTGACGAATTAAGCCGCGAACATCACGGCCACCGCTACCCGCTTCTGACCGAAAACAAGGGGTGTGCGCCGTTAAGCGTAAAGGCAATTCACCCTCAGAAAATATCGTATCGCGGGCGACACTTGTTAATGTAATTTCAGAAGTCGAAATCAAATACTGTTCTTCACCAGCGGCCTCTTCGCCACCACGATTAACCCAAAACATGTCTTCACGAAACTTAGGTAATTGACCCGTACCCAACAAGGTTGAAGCATTCACAATATAAGGTGTGTAACACTCAGTGTAACCATTCCGATCAGTTTGTAAGTCAAGCATATACTGCGCCAATGCACGATGCATACGCGCTATAGAACCACGCATAAAGCTAAATCGTGCACCTGATAATTTAGCGGCTGTATCAAAATCAAGCCCTAATGGTTCACCCAGTGTGACGTGGTCTTGAGGTTCAAAATCAAATGACTTTGGGTCGCACGTTGCGGGGTCTGGGTTGGGCACCCAACGACGCACCTCAACGTTTTCTTCGCTGTCAGCACCAATCGGCACCGATTCATGCGGTAAGTTGGGTAGGCCCATCAAGAGGTCAGACAACTGCGATTGAACTTCTTGCAGCTGTATCTCAATGCGCTTTAAGTGCTCGGGTAATTGTTGAGACTCGGCCATGACCCCTGATGCATCTTTACCTTGGCTCTTAAGCGTGCCAATTTCTTTAGCTAAGGCATTTCGCTTAGCTTGCAAGGCTTCGGTTTCAGTTTGAATGTTTTTACGTTGTGATTCAAGACGGTTAAAGGTCTCGACATCGAAAACAACTTTGCGGGTTGCAAGACGACTGACGACAGCGTCTAGATCTTTACGTAATAATTGTGGGTCAAGCATAGTGGTGGCCAAGGTCTACAAGAAAAATCTTTCTATTGTAGCGACTTGACGCTCTTTTTAGCTCACTAAATTAAATCGCCTGTTTCAAGGCTTTACCACTGCACCACCACTTGCCCCAGTAGCTGACTAGGGCACAATCGCCCACCGAATCAGCTGGCTCACAACGTATAAAAAAAACACACTAACCGCCCATAACCCAACAAACCATACGATGCGACGTATCTTACTGTGCGGTTTAGGCGTATTGACGGATTGATTTTTTTGCATGGTAAAAATCAGGCGTGATAGCCTGATGTTTTACCGACCTTACCGCGAAATACCCAGTATGCGTAACCGGTATAAATCAATATTATGGGTATAAGCACTACGGCACCGACTAGTAAAAAGTGCAAACTGGCATCGGGGGCTGCGGCTTCCCATATGGTGACCGATGGGGGCACGATATATGGAAAAAAACTAATTAACAAACCAAAGTATGACAACACAAATAAACTGACTGATGCCAAGTAGGGTTGATTGGGGTACCCTTTTTTGAGCCCCGTAAACAAGAAATAAGCAGCTACAAGCACCAATAGCGGTACAGGTGAGACATACAACATATTTGGCCATTGGTACCAACGCGCCATGAAATGATCGTGTAAAAACGGCGTAACCACGCTCACCAAACCAATGAAAGCCAGTAAGCCCGAGCCTGTTATTTTTGCAAAGCGATGCGCCTTGTCATAAACCTCGCCCTCGCCTTTCATCACTAACCACGTCGAACCTAGCAACGCGTAACCCACCAGCAAGGCAAAGCCTGTCAAAAGCGAGAACGGTGTAAGCCATTCCCACCAACCACCCGAATAAGCACGGCCTTGAACAGATATGCCTTGTACCAAAGCACCTAACGCTACCCCTTGTGCGAAGGTGGCCACAATTGAGCCCCCTGCAAAGGCTTTGTCCCAGAGGTGCTGGTTTTTGGTTTCTTTCCAACGAAATTCAAAAGCTACACCACGAAAAACTAAGGCCAACAACATGATAAAAATGGGCGCATACAGTGCAGGCAAAATAATTGAATAGGCCAGAGGGAATACAGCAAACAACCCGCCACCGCCAAGGACTAGCCAAGTTTCATTACCGTCCCAAAGCGGGGCAACCGAATTCATCATTTGGTCACGGTTTTCTTCACCCTTAACAAAGGGGAACAGAATGCCAACCCCTAAGTCAAAGCCGTCGAGTACAACATAAGCCAACACAGCAAAGGCAATTAAACCCGCCCAAATTAATGCATAGTCGATGATCATGGCTTAGCCCCTGCAACAGACGACTTGGTTAACTCTGGGTGCACAAAACCACCTGCACGCGCAGGTAAACCGGGTGTCATGACAGGTTCAGACAGCATTGGGGGTTTTTTCATTTGACGGAAAATATAATGAAAACCCGCACCAAATAACGTGAAGTAAATAACAATAAAAGCCACCAAACTAATGGCAACGGCCGGTGCATCAATAGGCGACATTGAATCAGCGGTGCGTAACAAACCGTAAACGGTGTAGGGTTGGCGACCCACTTCAGTGACTATCCAGCCTGAAATCACGGCAACGAAACCGGCTGGGCCCATAAAGACAAGTGCTTTTAGAAACAGTGGGGTGTCGTATAAGCGTTTTTTGTAACGCAACCAAAGGCTCCACATTCCACAACCTAACATCAAAAAGGCGATGCCAACCATAATTCTGAAAGCATAAAAAGGCGGTGCCATGGGCGGCCACTCAGCCCTTGGAAATGATTCGTAACCTAACAGACCTTCAGTTATGTTGTGGTGCAAGATCAAGCTACCCAAAAGAGGAATTTCAACTTTGTATTCCATAATGGCTTTTTCTTGATTGGGTATACCAAACACCACAAGACCTGCAGGTTTTTGATTTTTGAAATGACCTTCCATGGCCGCAATTTTAAGGGGTTGGTGCTGCAAAGTATTTAAACCATGTGCATCGCCTGCATAAATTTGCATGGGCACAACAATAGCGGCCATCCACATGGCCATTGAAAACATTTTTTTAATCGCATCAATGCTGAAGCCGGGTGTTTCTTTACCCGCTCTGACTTTTAACAAATGGTAGGCTGCTAAACCTGCAACTACAAACGCAGTGGTTAGATAAGCGGCTAACATCATATGTGTAAGACGATACGGAAACGATGGGTTAAAAATGATCTTAAACCAATCGTCGGGTACAAACTGACCCACTGCGTTCATGACATGACCATCAGGGGTTTGCATCCAGCTATTAACAGCCAATATCCAAAAACCTGAGGCAAAGGTACCCAATGCAACCATACCGGTAGCAAAAACGTGTAGTTTTTCACCCACGCGTTCACGGCCAAACAGCATGACACCCAAGAAGCCGGCTTCTAAGAAGAAAGCGGTCAAGACCTCATAACCCATTAAGGGGCCTAGAATTGGTCCCACTTTATCTGCGAATACGCTCCAGTTTGTACCAAACTGGAAGCTCATCACAACGCCTGACACCACGCCCATACCGAAAGAAAGCACAAAAATTTTCTTCCAGTAATTGAATAGGTCAAGATAAACCGCTTTACCCGTAAATAGATGTGCGGTGTTAAGCACAAATAAGTAGCTGGCTAAACCGATCGTGAAAGCGGGGAAAATAATATGAAACGCAACGGTAAACGCAAACTGTAATCGCGCTAAGTTGAGGGCGTCGAACCATTCCATTTGAAGAACCTCAATGACAAAATACAAACAAATTTAATTAAAACATGTTCGAGCATTTAACAAAGCTAATTTAATAGCCAAAGCTAATTTAATAGCAATTTATTATATAAATGTCACCATGACAGCGTTTTTATAACCCTACTGTCATCATTATTACTTTCAAATCTTCGTATTAGATTTAGCAGCTTGATCAAGCTGATGCAAGTAAGCCATTTTTTCTGCAATTTTAATTTCAAGGCCGCGCGGCACGGGTTGATACCATTTGGGTTCATTCATATCAATAGGCAAGTATTGCTCACCGGCTGCATAGGCATGCGGTTCATTATGGGCATAGCGGTATTCATGGCCGTGCCCCAGCGACTTCATTAATTTGGTGGGCGCATTACGTAAATGCATAGGTACTTCTCGTGATTGATCTTTTTTAACAAATGCCATGGCTTGATTAAAGGCGTTGTACCCCGCGTTACTTTTAGCGGCAATGGCCAGATAAATAACGGCTTGACCTAACGCTAACTCACCTTCAGGCGAGCCTAAACGCTCATAGGTTGAGGCTGCGTCATTCGCAATTTGTAGGGCTCTAGGGTCGGCCAAGCCAATATCTTCCCAGGCCATACGAATAATGCGACGAGACAAATACTTGGCGTCAGCACCGCCATCAAGCATACGTGTCAACCAATACAGGGCCGCATCGGGGTTTGAGCCTCGTACCGACTTATGCAAGGCCGAAATTTGATCATAAAAATTGTCGCCCCCCTTGTCAAAACGTCGTGCGCTTAAGCTTAAGGCTTGCTCTAGAAATGCAGCATCAATATGATGAATTTTGGCTGTATCGGTTGAATCGAGTGCATCGGTTGAACGGGCCTCATCACCAGCAGTCACTGCGTGACTAATTTGTTCTAGTAAGTTTAATAAGCGTCGAGCATCGCCATCGGCATAGCCCACAAGGGTGTCAATAGCCGCAGCGTCTAGTGTCAATTTAGATAACGCTTTGTGCAAAGCAACCTGTACAAGTTGTTTAAGCTCGTCTTCATTTAGCGCCTGCAATACATAGACCTGCGCACGCGACAGCAATGCCGAGTTCACTTCAAACGAGGGGTTTTCAGTGGTGGCGCCAATTAACGTGACTAAACCTGACTCAGCAAAAGGCAACAGGGCGTCTTGTTGCGCCTTGTTAAACCGATGAATTTCATCAATAAATAAAATTGTGCGGTTGCCATTGGCTAGATAAATTTGCGCTTGATCCATTGCAGCACGAATATCTTTAACGCCAGAAAATACCGCTGATAAGGCAATAAATTTGCAATCAAACGCGTTTGCAGTCAAGCGCGCCAAAGTTGTTTTTCCCACCCCTGGTGGGCCCCATAAAATCATTGAATGGGGGGTGCCCGATTCAAATGCCAAGCGCAACGGTTTACCCACCCCCAACAAGTGAGACTGCCCAATAACCTCATCTAAAGATTGAGGTCTGAGGGCTTCAGCTAAAGGTGGTGTCGGAAGATTTTGCACGTTTTATGTTTGACGTTTGATATCGATGACTCAAGATTGAAGAAAACACATTGATCAGTTGATGTTTATCGAGATTGAGATCGAAATTGAGATCAATGACTTTATTGCAACCGAACTAAATCAGTATTGGGTGGCAACTTAAATTTAAAAGTGTCTGCAGGTAGGCTAGTTTTGGGCGTAAGCGCTGTAATGTCAACTTGCGTGATCTGACCAAAGCCGTCTTTGAGCAGTAGTTTTACCGGTAACCCATCACGAAGGCCCATATCAATTTGCCGTAAACCTGAATCAGGCTGTTTAGGCACAGCCCGTAACCACGCCAAACCGTCTTGATCTGGCAGAGGCGACAAGGTAAACAAGTCGTCAACCTGACCGTTGCCAAATAAGACTGCAGCGGGCGAGTCACCTAAAGATTTGCCAACTGCTCGAACCGTGACCTGACTTAAATCAGGGTCATACTGATATAAGTCTTGGCCATCTGTCAGTATTAATTGTCGGTATGGTTGCGTAACCTGCCAAAGAAATCGACCGGGCCGCTCAAACACAAAATTGCCTTTTTGATCAGGCGCAGTTTGCCCTTGTGCACCAAAAGTTCGTTGCGTAAAGGCACCCTCGGCCGCTTTTACATGCACCCCAAATGATTTTAGTTGTTCAACACTTGTAGGGGCTGCATAAACAAAACTAGCCAAAAAAAAGAAGGCAACCGCTAACAGACCGCGCAGAGCCATTGTGCGCAACATGCAGAAAGTGCAAGTCATCATCATGCGTCTTGCGTGCCAGCAGGTACTAAAATTTCACGGTTACCATTTGATTGCATTGCAGACACTACCCCTGATTGTTCCATTTGTTCAAGTAGCCGTGCAGCACGATTGTAACCAATGCGCAAATGTCTTTGCACCAAAGAAATTGAAGCCCGTCGGTTTTTCAGCACGATCGACACAGCTTGATCGTACATTGGGTCTGACTCAACGTCTGCTAAGCCAGTAATGGGGTTCAATCCATCGCCCGTTTCGCCGCCCACCCCGCCCTCAAGTAAACCCTCAATGTAATCAGGCTCGCCTTGCGCTTTTAATGCATTGACCACACGGTGCACCTCATCATCTGACACAAAGGCACCGTGCACTCGAATCGGCAAGCCCGTACCTGAGGGCATGTAAAGCATGTCGCCCATGCCTAATAGTGCTTCTGCACCCATTTGGTCGAGAATGGTACGTGAATCAATGCGCGAAGACACTTGAAACGCAATACGCGTAGGAATATTTGCTTTTATTAAACCCGTGATGACATCAACACTTGGGCGTTGCGTTGCCAAAATTAAGTGAATACCTGCTGCGCGTGCTTTTTGAGCTAAACGCGCAATGAGTTCTTCAATTTTTTTACCTACCACCATCATCAGGTCAGCCAACTCATCAATGACGACAACAATAGTTGGCAACTCTTGCAAGGGTTCAGGCGCATCGGGCGTTAAGGAAAACGGGTTGGGTATAAGCACTTCGTTTTTAGCAGCCTCGCGAATTTTGCTATTAAAACCAGCGAGGTTACGCACCCCTAGTTTACTCATGACACGGTAACGCTTTTCCATTTCAGCAACACACCAGTTAAGCGCATTGGCGGCCTGGCGCATATCGGTCACAACAGGCGCCAATAAATGTGGAATGCCTTCATAAACACTCATTTCAAGCATTTTGGGATCAATCAAAATCAAGCGCGTCTTTGAGGCATCGGCTTTGTAAAGCAATGACAAAATCATCGCGTTGATACCGACTGATTTACCGGAACCTGTCGTACCTGCCACCAATAGGTGAGGCATTTTTGCTAAATCAGCCACCACAGGGTTGCCGGCAATATCTTTACCTAACGCCATGGTGACAGCTGACTGGCTGGCGTGATAGGTTTGTGAACCCAAAATTTCAGATAAACGAACCGTTTGACGCTTAGGGTTGGGTAACTCAAGGCCCATTAGATTTTTACCCGGTATGGTTTCAACCACCCGAATACTGACCAAACTTAAGGCACGCGCTAAGTCTTTAGCCAAATTAACAATTTGACTACCTTTAACACCCAAAGCAGGTTCAATTTCATAACGCGTAATAACTGGCCCCGCCTGCGCTGCAACCACTGCAACCTGAACACCAAAATCTGATAATTTCTTTTCTATCAAGCGAGAAGTGAACTCAATGGTTTCAGGTGAAACGGTTTCAAACCTTTCAGGGGCTGGATCAAGCAAGCTGATTTCAGGAAGACGGCCCGTTGCATTGGGGTCTTGAAAAAGCGTTTGTTGTTTTTCTTTTATGACCCGTTCAGATTTTTGAACGACCGTGACCGAGGGTTCAATTCGAACCGGTGCAGCATGTATGATTTGTTCGTTGCGAGCATCAACTTGCTCGCGGCGTTCAACCGCAGCCGTTTCACCGACGCGACGATCTTGTCGGGCAGTATATGTATTTTTGACCCACAGCACGCTGTGTTCAAGCCAAGTGCCTACCCGTTCAGCTAAGTTAAACCACGAAAATCTAAAAAATAAACTGGCCCCTACTGCAGCCATAGCAATAAAGATTAATGTACTGCCAGTGAACCCAACCCAGTGCGCCAACAAACCCGCCCAAGCTTGACCCATAACACCCCCGGCACCACTGCTTGTTTCAGAGTGACTGGGCAAATGAGTGCCCATTGAGGCTAAACGGTGCGATTCAAGCCCCACCGTGCCTGCAAACAATAAAATAAAGCCGATCGCCTCTTCCCACCTGACCCGTTCAAGCGGTTCGGGTTCGCCACGCGCACGAATGTGCTTAGACAAACGGCGGTAACCGGCAAACACGCGCTGGGCCAATAGCAGCACCCACAACCAGGCCGAAAACCCGAACAAATAAAACAAAATATCGGCTGTATAGGCACCCAAAATACCGCCACGATTTTGTAACTGTTGGCTATTCGTGATGTGTGACCAACTCGGGTCATTGGCATGCCAACTAAATAAGACTAGCGCGAGCCAGCCCGCTAGGGCAAAAAACAAGACCCAGCGTGCTTCTTTAAGAAAACCCAGCACTTTTAATTGCATCGGTGAGGGACCATTACGGGTATTTCGCGACGCCCGCGTTGAACGCGGGGCTACTGTAGAGGCTTTAGACATATGGGTATTATAATTTGGGTATTCCCTATTGGGTCAAATACGAGGTTAATTGCTACTATGTCGACTTTACGTCACGCAAAAGTCATGATTTTAGGTTCTGGCCCTGCCGGTTACTCAGCTGCTGTTTACGCTGCTCGCGCCAACTTAAAACCTGTTTTAATCACCGGCATGGCTCAAGGCGGTCAACTCATGACCACCACAGAGGTTGACAATTGGCCAGCCGACGTTGATGGTGTTCAAGGCCCTGAGCTCATGGCACGATTTCAAGCTCATGCTGAACGTTTTAACACCGAAATCATTTTTGATCATATCGCTAAAGTTGATTTTTCGTCGCGGCCCTTTAGCCTGATTGGTGATGGTGGCACAGAATACACCTGCGACGCGCTGATTATTTCAACCGGCGCTTCTGCTAAATACTTAGGCTTACCCTCTGAACAAGCCTTCATGGGTCGAGGTGTGTCGGGATGTGCCACCTGCGATGGCTTTTTTTATCGTGACCAAGATGTAGTGGTAGTGGGCGGGGGTAACACGGCTGTTGAAGAAGCGCTTTACTTATCAAACATTTGCCGTCATGTCACGGTTGTGCACCGTCGCGATAAGTTTCGCGCTGAACCCATCATGATCGACAAAATGCATGAAAGAGTCAAAGAAGGCAAAATGACTTTGGCTACCTTTCGAGAACTTGAAGAAGTCGTTGGCGACCCATCAGGCGTTACGGGCGTTCGCCTTCGCAGCACCAATGGCCACCAGCCCCTCGAAATGGCCGTTACAGGCGTATTTATTGCGATTGGGCACCAGCCCAATACGCAGATATTCGAAGGCCATCTTAAGATGGAAAACGGTTACATCATTACGCAAAGCGGCCTAAAAGGCATGGCAACAATGACCTCTGTACCTGGCGTATTTGCATCAGGTGACGTACAAGACCACGTTTATCGTCAAGCCATTACCAGCGCAGGTACAGGTTGCATGGCAGCCCTAGATGCTCAGCGTTGGTTAGAAAACGCTGAAACGCATTGAAACTAGGTTTAACACTCACCCCCTTCTGGCATGGCAACTGACGACAAAAAATTGTTAGCACAAGCATTACAGGGTGTGATTCCTTTGGCTGCGCATAGCCAAAGGGTGCCGCGGCCCCATACTCGGCAACAACCCACCGCGAAACAGCAGCTCAAGCGTGAATCGGCTCAACACCAACCCTACGTTAACGCCCATTTGTTCAATATTTCTGACGGTCATTTGTCGCCTGACGACTCAACACCTGTCATGCAGTATGCCACCTCTGGGGTTTCAGCCGTCACGTTACGCAAATTAAAACGTGGCTTTTGGCCGGTTATGGCCAGCCTTGATTTGCATGGCATGACGGTTGATACCGCTCGCACACGATTATCGATGTTTATTCAACAGGCGCAGCAACACAACATACGTTGCGTCAGGGTAGTACATGGTCAAGGCTTAGGTTCAGTTTTGGGTCATGGCAGGCTTAAACATCACAGCCGTCATTGGTTGGCACAGATGCCTGCAGTCAATGCATTTATTGAAGCACCCAACTCTGAAGGCGGCGCAGGAGCGGTATTGGTTTTGTTAGGAACATGAAATACTTGTTTGCTTGATTGGGTTAATTGCCTAACTTATTCATTGCTCAATTATTTAATTGCTTGATTGCTTGATTGCTTGCTTAATTATTTAATTGCTTGATTGCCTACTTGGTTAAATGCTTAATTAATTAACCCCTTAGCTTCTGCACCATAGCTTGGCACGCTTGATCAGGCTTGGGCGTTAGTAAAGAGATCACCACCATCACGACTAGTGCCGCAGGCAAACCAAATACCCCCGCAGAATTTGGCGCTATGCCCCACCATAAACTTATTGGCTCGCTGTACGGCACCCCAAATAAAGCATCACGCAACCAAGGTTGGGTTTTACCCATATAACCCAGGGTAACCAGCAAACCTGCGACCATGCCAGCGCTTACACCCCAGCGATTGTTACGTGCCCAAAAAATACCCAGCACCAATGCCGGAAAAAAAGATGCTGCAGCGAATGAAAAAGCAGCTGTCACCATAAATAAAATATCAGCTGGCATACGTGTCGCGACCCAAGCAGCTGACATGGCTACGATTAGTAAAAATACTTTTGAAATAATGACCTGCCGATGCGCCAAAATACTAGGGGTGCGCCATTTAAGTTTCAAATCAAAAGACAATGCATTTGATAAGGTCAACAACAAGCCATCGGCGGTTGACAACGCCGCCGCCATAGCCCCGGCTGCAACCAAACCAGACACCACAAAAGGCAGGCCCCCAATTTCTGGGCCAGCTAGCACCACCATATCGTTGCCCAAATGTATCTCGCCCAATTGCACAATACCATCGGCATTGATGTCGGTTATGTCAACTAACGCCCGATCAAGTGCCGCCCAAGAATTCACCCAGTCAGGCACGTTGTTGTAGGTCAAACCCACAACATTTTGATAAATTTCGTTTTTAACAAAAATGGCTAAAGTGGGTGCCAAAAAATACAGTAATAAGATAAAAAGTAATGACCAAAATACAGATCGCCTTGCATCACTCACACTTGGCGTTGTCATTGATCGCGCCAAAATGTGGGGTAACCCTGCTGTACCGCACATCAAACAAAACATCAAAGCAATAAAGTTCAGTTGGCTATTCTTTTGATCAACATCTATATTTGTAGGTATAAGAGCACCTAACTCATCTTGCACGCTTGATGAAAAGGGTTGTGCATGCGGTTTTAAGGGTGTTGCCCTCAAAATAAAGGCATCGCGCGCTCGAGCCCAGTCGGCATGGGCCGCCCGAACAGACTCAGGGTAATGAGCCAAATCTCGTTCAATTTTACGAATATCAAACATAGAAGCCGACTGAGATCGTGACAACATTAAACGTGCCCTTAACGCCTCGTGCTCGTCAACCCAAGAACGGGGCAAGCCGTCAATTTGTTTCTGCATGGCCTGCGCTTTGGCCATCCAAAACTGTCTGACAATCGCTTCAGCGGGGTCGGCTGCCAATAAACTTTCTCGGTCGGTCAATTGTTGAAGTGAAGCGCTTGCTGCCATATGCGGCACAGGTTGATCGGCTTGTTTAGCGGCTAACCATATAACAGGCACTAAATAGGCAATCAGTAAAATAATGTACTGGCCAACTTGTGTCCAAGTGACCGCGCGCATTCCACCCAGAAATGAACAAACCAACATACTACCCAGTGCTATAAATACCCCGAGCTCAAACGAAATTCCTGTTAAGCGTGCAGTAATTAAACCTACCCCATATATCTGCGCAACAAGATAAGAAAAAGAACACACCACGGCACACAGCACGCCTAGACGGCGTGGCATTTCACCACCATAGCGCGCTGCTAAAAATTCAGGAATGGTGTAACCGCCAAAACGTCGCAAATAAGGGGCTAAAAATAAGGCTAACAAAACGTAGCCACCCGTCCATCCTAAAACAAAAGCAAGGCCATCAAAGCCTTTCAAATACAGGGTGCCTGCAAGACCAATAAAAGAGGCGACAGACATCCAGTCTGCTGCTGTGGCCATACCGTTATAAATGGCGGGAACACGACGACCCGCAACATAATATTCAACCGGGTCTGAAGTACGACAAACAATTCCTACGGCGGCGTAAAGCACGACTGTTACAAACAAAAATATATAGCCAATGCGTTCGCGCGGCATACCGAGCGCCTCAAAGCCAGCCAGGACGCCAATTAAACACAAAAAACATAATGCATAAACAATGTAAACGCGGTGCAATGACAATCGGAATGGATCACGATTATCGACCTGATCGCTGTCATCCACACCAACCATTTGCCCGTCACGCATTACTCAACCCGCTCGCGAATAGCCATCACCCAGGCATAAAACGCAATGATTAATAAGTATAAAAGAGGCAAACCAAAAGCGACAATTAAAAAAGCAGCGGGCCAGCCAAACAGCATGTAAGCTGACAATTCTTTGGCAAAAATAATGGGCAAAACGGTGCAAACCAAAGCAATAATACTTAAACATACAACCCAACGGCAACTAAATTTCCAGTTGCTAAGCAAGGGTTTATTATGCGTATTTTGATGATCGGCCATAAGCTCGGTATAAGCCCGTCAAAGTGATAACGGCCAGCACTTTATGTGCCAGCCGTTTCACGTTTTATATATTATAGGGTCGTGCGAAGCAGCAATTAGATTGTGTCTTAAAGCCACCTTTAACAAGTCTCCTCACCTGTATTTTTCTATGTTGCACTAAAAATACACACGGCACAACAGGGAATGCCCTAAATTGAGGCAATTCAAGGGTAAACGATCAGATCTGAATTGGGGCAGAAGCAGGGTGATCAATTAACTATATAAATCATTGTGTCAAAACTTTGCCGCAAAATGCAGCTAAGCATACAAAACGTACGTTAGCCTGTCTAAAGCTTGAGTTAAATTGATCGCTGATGTACCAAAGTTCAACCTCATGAAATCTGATCGACCAAATTGGCTTCCCGGCGATAGAGCAAGCCCATTTTTAAGTAGCAACCCTTCTAAATCATTAGAATGAACTTTGCTGAAATCAAGCCATGAAAGATAAGTGGCTTGGGTATGCGTTTGACTTATTTGATTATTCTTTTGAACAAACGCATTAATAGTATTTAAATTTTTACGTAAGTAATCAAGCAAAGCTAAACGCCAAGGCTCACCCTGTTGCAATGCTGCGCGGGTGCAAATGTAGCCCAGTAATGAGGGCTCTGCAATGGTGGCGTGAAGATCAGTTTGCATGGCTTTTCTAATTTCTGGGTTTTGGGCAACGGCCCAAGCCAACCCCATTCCAGGGAAATTAAATGTTTTGTTAAGCGACATTAACGTGACCGTTCTTTGAGAAATGTCAGCATTTAAACTTGCAATTGGAATGTGCTTAGCCGTTTTATCTAATACTAAACCGGCATGAATTTCATCTGAACAAATAAACATGTTATTTTCAATTGCAAACTCAGCTAAAGTCGTAAGTTCTTGTAAAGTAAATACGGTGCCACCCGGGTTTTGCGGGTTACATAAATGCAAGAGTTTGGTATTATTTTTAACGTGTTGATTGAGCGCTAACCATGGGAATACCAAACGGTTATTGTCTAGAACCATCGGCATTTCGACTAACTCGCGTTGCGCTTGCGTCACAGCCAGACGTAAATGTTGGTAAACAGGCCTAGGCACAAGGCATGATTGATCAGGGCGGGTTAATTGACGCGTAGCTGTATGTAGCCCTGAAATCACATTCGGTAAAATAATGACCCAGCTGGGGTCTACCTGCCATTGGTACTGATCAAATAGGTATTGAGCAATCTGTTCTTGAAAATCTTGTGGTGCTTGGGTGTAACCGAAAGTGCCTAGATTAATTCTTTTATTAAGAGCCTCTTGAATGCATGGGGCAACTTTAAAATCCATATCGGCTACCCAAAGCGGTATTGTATTTTGCGGGTATTTTTGCCATTTAATTGAGTCTGTGTGATGACGATCAATTGGGGTATCAAAATCAAATTCCATATTTACTGGCCTATTTCGTCTGGCTAATGAGTATGCACCTTTGGGCAAATAACCTAGCTGTATTTTCTGGCTTTCTTTGTTGCAGTGGTATTTATGATCGTACCTAACTGACGTCTCTAGCAAGACGTAAACCTGTCATTTGCCATCGCGCTGAAGTGGGAAAGAAATTGCGATATGTCGATCGCACATGTGACTGGGGCGTGAAACATGAACCGCCCTTCAACACCATCTGGTTAATCATAAACTTACCGTTGTATTCACCCGCAATACCACCCCAAGGTTGATAACCCGGGTAAGACATGTAAGGGCTTGATGTCCATTCCCAGACATCACCAAAAAATTGAGCGGGCTGATTTGTAATCAATGTGCGAGTTGGGGTCAGCTCAGCAGATTCCAACAAGTTGCTGTGTGAAGGTATGGTGCACACTTCACGATCAACAAAACATTCCCACTCTGCTTCGGTTGGTAATCTTGCGCCTTTAAAATTTGAATCGGTCGCATTTTTCCATCGAGCGAAAGCATCAGCTTCAAAGTAATTAATATGACAGACGGGTGCCATAAGGTCTAATGCTTGATTGCCATGCAGGGTAAAAGCATGTGGCTTATTATGTTGAGTATGCCAGTAAAGCGGTGATTTAATACCCTCTTTTTTAAGCCAAAACCAACCGGCATCAAGCCACCATTGGTAATGGTCATAGCCCCCATCAGCTATAAAGGCTTGCCACTCGGCATTTGTAATTAAACGATGGCCCATTTCATAAGGGTTCAAAAAAACTGAATGCCGAGGTGCTTCATTATCAAAATAAAATGTGGTCTTTGCTGGGCTTACACCCATTTCTTGAACGCCCGCCTTACCGGGCAACCATGCCATTTTTGTTAATGTTGAATCATTATCAAAACACTGTGTCACACTTTTCTTATAAACGGGGTATAGCGCATTACATGAAAATAAATGCTTAATATCTGTTAACAACAACTCTTGATGCTGCTGTTCATGCTCAATACCGAGTCGAAATATCCAGCTCAAGTCAGTCGATGGTTGAGCTGTAAATAAAACCTGTATGCGCTCATTGACTGCACGGCGCCATGCCAAGACTTCTTCTAAAGTTGGCCTGCTTAATAACCCACGGTCTGGCCGGGGGTGTTTGTCACCTAACGCATTGTAATAACTGTTAAAAAGCATTTGGTAAGCCGTGTTCCAGGGCTTAAAGTCTTTTTCAAAATGTTGCAAAACAAAGGTTTCAAAAAACCAATTGACATGCGCAAGATGCCACTTAGCTGGGCTTGCATCAAGCATTGACTGCGCTTGACAGTCTTCAGGGCTAAGTGTGGCTATTAAGCTTTCTGTTGTGGCTCTAACGCGCAAAAAGTGATTAATCAGGTCTGTTGTTTGAGTGGGCATAAATCACGGCATAATATTGGTTAGGATCAGTCCAAAATTTTAAATATTTAAAACCCGCATTTGTCAGCAGGTGTTTAATTTTATCAATCGTATATTTGTGCGAGTTTTCAGTATGAATGCTCTCGCCCTTTTTAAACGCACGCTTTTGATCAGGCCATGAAACGGTCACATCTTTTTTTGCCTTCAAGTGCATTTCAACGCGCTGTAATGATCGGTTAATTTCAATGTGATGGCAGAAATCATCGATAAAAAAATCTGAACCAATGAGTGCGTTCACATTTCGTAAAACGTTCAAATTAAATGCTGCTGTAATCTTTAAAGGGTCGTCATACGCTAACTTTAATACGTGCTCATCTTTCCAGAGGTCTAAGCCCAAAAGAAGCCCACCACCCAATGCTTCATTGTGAATTTGATTAAGTAACAACGCGGCTTGTTCATCATTAAAATTACCTAGGCTCGAACCCGGATAAAAAAGCAGTCTATTTTTTTTATCGACTGAGTGTGGCAAATTAAGTTTAAAAGAAAAATCTGTGCCTACACCCATCATATTTATAGCAGGGTACTGCGCTTGTAAATTAGGCAAAATTTCTTTTAAAAAATCAACTGAGATGTCAACTGCAACGTACTCTTTAGGCTCAAATGATTCAAATAAGCCAGCAGCTTTTTTACAATTACCGGCACCCAAATCGATTAAGGTAGCGTGTTTGCCAACTTGTTGGGCAATACCATTTAAATTGGTTTTTAGTATTTCGGCTTCTTTGTTTGTTAAATAATATTCAGGCACATGGGTTATGACCTCAAAAATCTTTGAACCCAACAAATCGTAAAAAAGTTTAGAAGGAATGGTTGCCGTTTCAGATAAAAGACCCGCTTTAACCTCTAAACCCAGATCTAAATGCTTAATTTCATGGTTCTCTAAAAATTTAATCACTGCTGACATAAAAGCTTCCTGTTGTTATTGCTTTGATTGCATATTTTTCACTAAATCAGCACTGAACGAATGGTTAACCATTTCATATCTAATGATTTACGTTCTAATCGATTAGGTATTTAATTATTTATTTAATTTTTGGAGTGCACCTGTTATGAAAGCAATGTGGAACGATACCGTGATTGCAGAATCTGATAATACGGTGGTGGTTGAAAATAACCATTATTTCCCTCGCGACTCAGTAAAGGCTGAATATTTAAAGGCCAGCCAAATGCAATCATCGTGCCCATGGAAGGGTACAGCAAAATACTATTCATTAAACATTGATGGCAAAGTGAATGAAAATGCAGTGTGGTACTACCCAGACCCTAAAAGTGGGGCCTTAGAAATTAAAGATCGCTTGGCATTTTGGAAAGGCGTTGTGGTTCGTTAAATATACGTCTTTTTCAAAGCCATTATTAAAGTAGCAGTTATTTAAATAGATTTAACACCCTAAATTGAATAGAGCCCCTGAGCGCTCACTCAGGGGCTTTCTTTTACCTAGTCGACGGTATCATCAGCACTATTTGCAAAAACGATGATGCTAAAAAGGTGTCGTCAACACTAACGGTGCTTAAACCACCAATCTAAACCACTTATTACATGTTTTCAATCATCACGTCGCCAAAACCAGAGCATGACACTTGCGTGGCACCATCAAGCAGACGCGCAAAATCATACGTGACTTTTTTCGAGAGTATTGATTTTTGCATGCTATTAATAATGCAATCAGCCGCTTCGAACCAACCCATGTGGCGCAACATCATTTCGGCAGACAAGATTTCTGAACCTGGGTTCACGTAATCTTTACCTGCGTACTTAGGTGCTGTACCGTGGGTTGCTTCAAACATGGCAATGGTGTCTGAAAGGTTGGCGCCTGGGGCAATACCAATACCACCCACTTGAGCTGCCAAGGCATCTGATACATAGTCACCATTCAAATTCAATGTTGCAATGACGTCGTATTCGGCTGGGCGCAATAAAATTTGTTGCAAGAATGCATCAGCAATTGAATCTTTAACAATGATTTCGCGACCCGTTTTTGGGTTTTTGAACTTGCACCATGGGCCACCATCAATTAACTCAGCACCAAACTCTTTTTGCGCCAAAGCGTAAGCCCAATCACGAAACCCACCTTCGGTGAACTTCATGATGTTACCCTTGTGAACAATGGTTAAAGAGCTGCGGTCATTATCAATAACATACTGCATAGCTTTACGAACCAAGCGCTCTGTACCTTCGCGTGATACAGGCTTAACACCAATACCTGACGTGTTAGGGAAGCGAATTTTTGTGACACCTAATTTTGTTTGTAAAAACTCGATCAACATTTTGGCCTGCTCTGATTCTGCAGCAAACTCAATGCCGGCGTATATGTCTTCAGAGTTTTCACGGAAAATAACCATATTGGTTTTTTCAGGCTCGCGTAATGGTGATGGCACACCTTTAAAGTAGCGCACAGGGCGTAAGCAAACGTATAAATCTAATTGTTGACGCAAGGCCACGTTTAATGAACGAATGCCACCGCCCACAGGGGTTGTCAGCGGGCCTTTAATAGACACCACATAGTCTTTAACCGCATTTAGCGTTTCTTCAGGCAACCAGACATCAGGGCCGTAAATACGGGTTGATTTTTCACCTGCATAGATTTCCATCCAGTGAATTTTGCGCTTGCCTGCATAAGCTTTAGCAACGGCTGCATCAACAACTTTCATCATCACAGGTGTTATATCTGCCCCCGTACCGTCGCCTTCAATGAAAGGAATGATCGGTTCATCCGGCACGTTAATTGAGAAATCTGCATTAACTGTAATTTTTTGGCCGCCTGCAGGCAACTTGATATGCTGGTATGACATGGTGTCTCCGGTTTTAAATATTAGTTATATTTTATCACTCAGGCTCAGAACCTAGAATTTCATGGTGGTTAAAATGTAAATTATGAACCCGACTCGGCTTGAATTGCCCTTAAAAGCAGGGTATTAATCTTAAAAGCAATGGTTTTAGGTATGATTTGTGAATACAAAAAATTTAAGAGCACTGAACCGTGTTTGACCCAACTCGAGACCAAGTTCGTCGTTTTTTTATTGATTCGTGGCGTAAACACCGCGAGCAAGGTGTTTTAACACCCCTCGAAGCGATGGCCTGCGACATCATTTTGTTGCACCCTGAATACCATGCCGAACTAAGCCATGTCGACGCGCTTGAAGCTGATTATTCAGTCGAGCAAGGCCGTACCAACCCATTTCTGCATCTGTCTATGCATTTAGCGCTCGCTGAACAAATTTCGATTGATCAACCACCCGGCATTCGGGCGGCTTTTGAAAGTTTGGCAAGCCGTGCAGATGAACACAAGGCATTCCATGAACTCATGGAATGCCTTGGTGAAGTCGTTTGGGAAGCTCAACGTCTTGGCAAGCCGCTTAATAATGAAAGCTACCTTGCGCTGATTCAACGGCGAGCGACTACTTTTTAACTGACAACGGCCCGGGTAGTTCAGACAACCACGCTGTAACGTTGACAATGTCTTGACTGGTCATTTGCGAAGCGAAAGCACCCATAATGGCGTTTTTACGCACATTGGCTGTGGCTGGTGCGCCTTGAGCACCACGCCTGTAAGCGGTTAAAGCATGTTTTAAATAGTCAGCATGCTGGCCCGCTAAAATAGGGTAGGCGGGTGATATAGCCTTCGCTGCATCAGCGCCATGGCACGATGCACAGTTCAAACGCTCATAAGCGGCTTTGCCGGCGGCTATATCTGCAGCCATTGAGGCGGTGCCAAAAAACATGCCCAAGGCTACGCTCGTTGTCATAACAAATTGTTTAATCATCTTATTGTTCACTTAAGGTTAGCGTAGTAGGCCGCTAAATCAGCCATATCTTGTGGTGATAGACTTTTTGCTATGGCGAGCATGGTGGGGTGCGTGCGCTCGCCCGAGGCATAGGCTTGAAGTGCCACAACAATATATTCTTGTGACTGACCCGCAATCATAGGAACCGAGTACACCTCTGGAAAACTAGACCGATAGCCTTTGATACCATGGCAACCAATACACATGGCAACCTTGGCTTGCGCAGCAACCGGGTCACCAACAACCGGGGCGTCTGCAGCAAAAGATGTCGCAGAAAACGCGATCAGTGAGCCTAAACAGGCTTTACGAATGAAGCGAGACAATAAATTTAGAAAAATCATGAGTAAGCTCTTAAAATATTTAATGATTTAGTCGTTATTGCCCGCAAAATACAACTCAAGACAGTTAACGATTAGATTGTACGATAATTGATTAAATCTGACGCATTGCACCGAGAAAGCTTTCATATGAACAACCCTGCCCCCAATTTTTCCCCTACTTTTAATGGTACCGCGCGCTATATCGCCACAGAAGATCTTAAATTGGCGGTAAACGCGGCTTTGGTACTTGAACGCCCCCTTTTAATAAAGGGCGAGCCCGGCACAGGCAAGACCATGCTAGCCGAAGAAGTCGCCGCAGCGCTGGGCCGTAAACTCATTCAGTGGCACATTAAGTCGAGCACCAAGGCGCAACAAGGCTTGTACGAGTACGACGCCGTGTCGCGTTTAAGAGACTCTCAATTAGGTGACCCCAAGGTTGCCGACATCAATCATTACATTGTTCCAGGCGTTCTATGGCAGGCTTTTGAATCAGACGAGCCTGTGGTGGTCTTAATTGATGAAATTGACAAAGCAGATATTGAATTCCCCAACGACTTACTGCGTGAACTTGATCAAATGGCGTTTCATGTTTATGAAACCCGTCAAACCGTCACGGCCAAGCATCGGCCTTTGATCATCATTACGTCAAACAACGAAAAAGAGCTACCTGATGCGTTTTTGCGTCGTTGCTTCTTTCACTTTATTCGTTTTCCAGACCGCGAAACGTTAAAGTCGATTGTTGACGTGCATTTTCCCAACGTAACGGCTGATGTTTTAAGCGCTGCTCTGAATGTTTTTTTCGCGTTACGCGAGGCACCAGGCCTAAAAAAGAAGCCTTCAACCTCTGAATTTTTAGATTGGTTAAGACTGTTACTTGCACAAAATATTAGCGCTGCTCAAATTGATGCACACAGTGCAACTGCGGTTCCCATTTTGGCCGGCGCACTGCTTAAAAACGAACAAGACGCCCAACTGCTTGAACGATTAGCATCTGTTATGCGAAGTTCAACTCGGCGAACCTCATAACTGCATTGCCTTAACATCACATTATGCTGCTTGATTTTTTTTATCACCTTCGCAGTCAAAAACTGCCCGTCAGCGTCAAAGAATATTTGACGCTACTCGAGGCGCTGTCAAAGCCGCTGATGGCGCCCACGCTAGATGATTTTTATCATTTGTCTCGCTTGGTGTTGGTGAAAGACGAATCACTATTTGATCGATATGATCAGGCATTTGCCTTGTACTTTGGTCGCCTACATGCTGAGCTTGCAGAAAAAACCATTCCCCCCGATTGGTTGTTAAAAACCTTTGAAAAATTGTTGAGTGCTGAACAAAAAGAAGCCTTAGAAAAGCACGGTTGGGACAAGCTAATGAATATGTTTCGTGAACGGCTTGAAGAACAAAAAGAACGTCATGCTGGCGGCTCAAAGTGGATTGGAACAGGGGGCAGTTCCCCATTTGGTCATGGTGGCTTCCACCCAGAAGGTATTCGAGTTGGTGGCGACTCAGCAGGTAACCGTACTGCAGTCAAAGTGTGGGACCAACGCCATTACAAAGATTATGACGACCAAGTTGAGCTGGGTTCACGTAATTTCAAAGTGGCGCTGCGACGATTGCGCCGTTTTGCGCGCCAAGGTGCAAACCTTGAACTTGATTTACCCGACACCATTCGCAGCACAGCCGCCAACGCAGGGTATTTAGATTTAAAAATGGTGCCCGAGCGACACAATACCGTTAAAGTTTTAATGCTGCTTGATGTTGGGGGCAGTATGGACGATCACATTGCCCGCGTTGAATCACTTTTCACAGCGGCTAGAAGCGAGTTTCGTCATCTTGAGGTATTTTATTTTCATAATTGCCCTTACGAAAACCTTTGGCGTAGCAATCGTAGGCGTCACGCTGAACGTTTTGAAACGTGGGAAGTACTGCGTAAATTTAATGCCGATTGGCGCGTCATCATTGTGGGCGACGCCACCATGAGCCCTTATGAAATTTTGCAGCCAGGCGGCTCGGTTGAGCACAACAATCGAGAAACAGGCGCCGAATGGTTGCAACGCATTGTGCACACGTGGCCTAAATCAGTCTGGTTAAACCCCGAACCCAAAGCCTCTTGGGCTTACCGACAATCTACCGCCATTATTGGAAAAATTGTGCAAGACCGCATGTACCCCGTCACCATGGTAGGTCTAGAAGGTGCTATGCGGTCGTTATCAAATTAAGATTTGAACCAAATGGCCAGATCAGAGTCCTTTAAGTCGTAAACTATAAATTAATCATTTGTATTCAATAGGTTTTATGCCGTTATGCAAACAATGAAATATTCAACCCATCAGCATTTTTTCACTATTTTTCTGGCCCTAGTTTTTGCTGCATTCAGCTTGCCTGCTGCTGCCATCACCCTACCTAAAGGGGTGAAAGAAATCACCGAGGTGCAAGGTATTACTGAATACCAGCTTGAATCAAACGGGTTGCGTATTTTGTTGGCCCCCGACGACTCAAAACCCACTACCACCGTCAATATGACTTATTTGGTAGGTTCGCGCCACGAAAATTACGGGCAAACCGGTATGGCGCATTTGCTTGAGCATATGTTGTTCAAAGGTACACCCACCATTCGCAATGCCTTGGCTGAATTTTCGCGTCGAGGTTTGCAAGCCAATGGCTCAACTTCAACCGACCGCACCAATTATTACGCCTCATTTGCAGCGAACCCTGAAACCCTAAATTGGTATTTAGACTGGCAAGCCGACGCCATGGTGAACTCACTGATTGCCCGTGAAGACCTTGACACTGAAATGACGGTTGTGCGTAACGAAATGGAAAGCGGTGAAAACAACCCTTTCAGAATTTTGTGGCAAAAAATGCTGGGCGCCGCTTACCAATGGCATAACTATGGCAAAACACCAATCGGTGCACGCTCTGATGTTGAAGGCGTTGATATTGCGCAGCTGCAAGCGTTTTATAGACTTTACTACCAGCCAGATAATTCAATTTTAACCGTGGCTGGAAAGTTCAACCCTGAAAGCGCACTGCAACATATTGCGACTGTTTTTGGGCCCATTCCTAAACCCACCCGTGTGTTACCTAAAGAATATACCGTTGAACCCGTTCAAGACGGTGAGCGTCGTGTAACGTTACGCCGAACGGGTGGTACACCAATAGTAGCCGGCATGTACCACATACCCCCCGGCGCACACCCTGATTATGCCGCTATTGATTTAGCCACCATGATGCTGTCTGACACACCCTCAGGCCGGCTTTATAAAGCCATGGTGCCAAAAGGTTTAGCAACCAATGTATTTGGTTTTTCGATGGACCAATTCGACCCAGGTACCGTGATGTTTGGCGCTGAGCTTGAACTCAAAACCGATCAAGAAAAAGCCATGATCGCCATGAATGAAGCCATTCAATCAGTCGCCAGCTCACCGTTTACCGAAGAAGAACTCAAACGTGCCCGTAGTCAGTGGCTTAAATCGTGGGACCGTGCCTACGCCGACCCACAACGTGTGGGCACTATTTTGTCTGAAACCATTGCAATGGGTGATTGGCGCATGTTTTTTAAATCACGAGCACAGATAGAAGCCACCACACTGGCTGACGTGCAACGTGTGGCGCAAGCCTATTTCTTGCCTTCAAATCGTACTGAGGGTATGTACATTCCAACTGACAAACCTGTACGCGCACCTTTGGTTTCACAACCCGACTTAAAAGCCATGCTAAAAGATTTTCATGGTGATCAACAAGCCACAACAGTCGCCAGCTTTGACCCTTCACCTAGCAACATTGATGCCCGTACCGAACGTAAAATATTGAATTTGCCGAATGGCTCAGTCAGCTTAGCGTTGTTGCCTAAAGATACCCGCGGTGAACGTGTTAGTGCAGAAATAGTGATTCGATTTGGTGACGTGCAGACGTTAAAAGGTAAATCGCTCACCTCATCAGCCACAGCTTCTTTGATTAAAATGGGCACCGACACGTTAACTCGACAACACATTCAAGACCGCCTTGACGAGTTGGCAGGTGACTTGTCTATATCAGGTGGCGGAACAAGCGTGCGCATTGGCATGAGCGCCACTAAAGCCAACATCAATGCCTTGATGGCCTTAGGGTTTGAAGTTATTCGGGGTGCTAACTTTCCCCAAGATCAGGTGACCGAGTTTGTGGCACAAAGTGTGACAGACATCAAGGCATCAATGACTGAGCCCACTGCATTAGCCTCGCACGAGTTGTCACGCTACGACAACCCTTGGCCCAAAGACGATGTGCGGTACGTACCCTCTTTTGAAGAATCTATTGCAGCCCTAAACACCTTAAAACGTGAAGACTTGGTTGCGTTTCATAAAAAGTTTTATGGTGCAGGCCAAATGTCTGTTGTGATGGTGGGCGAATTTGACCCCGTTTCAGCTGAAAAAACCATTACTGACAGTTTAAAGGGTTGGCAGCGTGCGCCCCAATACAAGCGTATTGATGACCCTTACCGTGCCATTGCACCCACCACCATCAATATTAAAACGCCAGACAAAGCCAATGCATTTTTAATCGCGACATTGCCTTTAAAACTTCAAGACAATAATGCAGAATACCCCGCATTGGTCTTAGCGAACTTTATGTTGGGGCGTTCAGAAACCTCACGCTTGTGGCATCGTATTCGTGAACAAGACGGCTTGTCTTATAACGTGCGTAGCAACCTGACGATCTCAGCTTTTGAACCCAGCGGCTCATGGACGATCTACGCCATTTTTGCCCCTGAAAATAGAGGCCGTCTAGAAAACGCTTTGAATGAAGAATTAGCCCGCGTTATTAAAGATGGTTTTACCGAAGCAGAAGTTAAGTCGGCCCAAGAGGCATACTTGAATCTGCGCGCTTTAGGCCGTGCGCAAGACGGTGCATTGGTCGGTGCCTGGACCAGTCTGTTGCATGAGAATCGTACCTTTGAATGGTCTAAGCAGTTTGATGCGCACATTGCTGCGCTCACCCCTGCTGCAATCAATCAAGCCGTTAAACAATATTTGAAGCCAGAAGGTTTCACCCGTGCCGTGGCCGGTGACTTTAAATAATCTAAAGAGACCTTAAGAGAAGAAATCTTTGACGCGATCTGTCCAAGATTTACTCTGGGGTGAGTGACGGTCACCGCCTTCTGTTAAAGAAAGCTCAAACTGACGCAGTAAATCTTTTTGTTGATCATTTAATTTGACCGGGGTTTCTAAAATGACATGGCAATACAAGTCGCCTGGGTAACCCGCACGCACGCCTTTAATACCTTTGCCACGCAACCTAAAGGTTTTACCCGATTGTGTACCATCAGGTATGGTGATCTCAGCTTTACCACTGAGTGTGGGCACTTGTATGTCGCCCCCTAAAATGGCAGTGGTAAACGGTATGGTTAATTCGCAATGCAAATCGTCGCCATCACGTTGAAATATTTTGTGTTGTTTGATGTGAATTTCAACAAACAAATCACCCGATGGGCCACCATTTACGCCGGGCTCACCATTACCTGACGAACGAATGCGCATGCTGTCATCAATACCTGCAGGAATTTTAACTTGCAAGGTTTTATTGCGCCGTGTACGCCCTACCCCATCACAACTCTTACATGGGTCGGTAATTTCTTTACCATTTCCATGGCAGGTTGGGCAGGTTTGTTGCACGCTGAAAAAGCCTTGCTGCATACGCACTGCGCCCGCACCACCACACGTGTGGCAGGTTTTGGGTGAAGTACCGGCTTTCGCACCCGAGCCTTTACACACCTCACAATTTTCCCAACTTGGCACACGAATTTCAGTATCAAAACCATTAGCCGCTTGCTCAAGCGTGATTTCCATCGAATACTTGAGGTCAGCACCACGGTAGACCTGTGGGCCACCCCCACCACGACGGCCACCACCACCTCCAAATATTTCACCGAAAATATCACCAAATGCGTCGCCAAAGGGCGCGCCACCAGCACCCCCCATGCCCGCTGCATTGGGGTCAACGCCAGCATGGCCATAACGGTCGTAAGCACCACGCTTATCGGCATCAGACAAGATTTCATAAGCCTCTTTGGCTTGCTTAAACTTCTCTTCTGCTTGTTTGCTGTCGGGGTTTCGATCAGGGTGGAACTTCATGGCAAGCTTGCGATAAGCTTTTTTAATGTCGTCATCTGACGCATTCTTAGCCACCCCAAGCACTTCATAAAAATCACTTTTAGCCATGGTTATCTTTTACTTTGAGTTTCATAGATACGCCCGATCACGTGAAAAACCACGTGTCGGGCGGTTTAGTACACAACGGTGAATTAAGAACCGTCGCGCTTGACCTCTTTAAAGTCTGCATCAACAACATCGTCAGCCGGTTTAGCATCAGCTTGCTTTGCTTCGCCCGCTTGTTGCTCTGCTTGCATATTGGCGTACATTTTCTCACCCAGTTTTTGTGAGGCTGTTGACAGCGCTTCAACTTTGCCGTCAAGTGTTTCTTTATCAGCATTTGCTTTTAAGGCTTCTTCGACGTCTTTCATTGCAGCTTCAATGGCTTCTTTCTCTGCAGCTTCAAGCTTGTCGCCGTGCTCAGCCAAAGACTTGCCGGTTGAGTGCACGAGGGCATCAGCCATGTTTCGTGATTGAGCCAACTCAATAATGCGGTGATCGTCTGCTGCATTGGCTTCAGCATCTTGCACCATGCGCTGAATTTCAGCCTCAGTCAGACCCGAGTTAGCCTTAATCGTGATTTTGTTTTCTTTGCCGGTGCCCTTGTCTTTTGCTGACACGTGCACAATACCGTTGGCATCAATATCAAAAGTTACTTCAATTTGTGGCGTACCGCGGGTTGAAGGGGGAATGCCCTCAAGATTAAACTCGCCTAACAACTTGTTGCCACTGGCAATTTCACGCTCACCTTGAAACACTTTAATTGTGACAGCGGGTTGATTGTCATCGGCCGTTGAAAACACTTGTGAGAAACGCGTTGGAATAGTCGTATTCTTGGTGATCATTTTGGTCATGACACCACCCAAGGTTTCAATACCTAACGACAGCGGGCTCACGTCAAGCAACAACACATCTTTACGGTCACCAGACAATACTGAACCTTGAATGGCGGCACCTGCTGCCACGGCTTCGTCTGGGTTGACGTCTTTACGTGGCTCACGACCAAAGAAGGCTTTAACCATTTCTTGTACTTTTGGCATGCGTGACATACCGCCAACCAAAATCACGTCGTCAATTTCATCAACTTTGACACCCGCATCTTTGATGGCTGTGCGGCAAGGGGCAATGGTGCGCTCAATGAGGTCTTCAACTAAAGACTCAAGTTTGGCGCGAGTAATTTTTAAATTCAAGTGCTTAGGGCCTGACGCATCAGCTGTAATGTAGGGCAAATTTAAATCAGTTTGCTGGGTTGATGACAACTCGATTTTGGCTTTTTCAGCGGCTTCTTTTAAGCGCTGCAAGGCTAAAACATCTTTTGACAAATCAACACCCTGCTCTTTCTTGAACTCGGTAATGACATACTCAATGATGCGTTGATCAAAGTCTTCGCCACCTAAAAAGGTGTCGCCGTTGGTTGACAACACTTCAAATTGCTTCTCACCATCAACATCAGCGATTTCAATGATAGAAACGTCAAATGTGCCGCCGCCTAAGTCATATACAGCGATTTTACGGTCGCCTTTTTCTGACTTGTCCATACCAAATGCCAAAGCAGCTGCGGTAGGCTCGTTGATAATGCGCTTAACATCTAAGCCTGCAATGCGACCTGCATCTTTGGTGGCTTGACGCTGACTGTCGTTAAAGTAGGCAGGTACGGTAATGACCGCTTCAGTAACCTCTTCACCAAGATAGTCTTCAGCCGTTTTTTTCATTTTGCGCAAAATATCAGCTGAAACCTGAGCCGGTGCCATCTTTTTATCTTGTGCGGTGACCCATGCATCACCATTTTCTGCTTTGATAATGGCATAGGGCATTAATTTGATGTCTTTTTGTACCGCTTCTTCACTGTATTTTCTGCCAATCAAACGCTTCACGGCATAGAGCGTATTGGTTGGGTTGGTGACCGCCTGGCGCTTTGCGGGTGTACCCACTAACACTTCACCATCTGCAAGGTAAGCCACGATAGAAGGCGTGGTGCGGTTACCTTCTGCATTTTCAATAATTTTGACTTTGCCGCCCTCAATCACTGAAACGCAACTGTTGGTGGTACCTAAGTCAATGCCAATAATCTTGCCCATTTTGTGTAACCCTCTGTTTATTAGGTAGATACTAAATTTTTGTTATTTAGATAATGGGGGCTAAATTGTGGTTTTCAAGATCTTTTAATCAATCACTGCGTTAAAAAATTCAGTCAACGATTAAAAAAAACTTTACCTACCAACGGAACCCTCTATTTGCTAATATTTTTGATCTGAATATGGCACTTACAAATCTTAAAATGTTGCTAAATCATGGTGCTTAAGGCTTTGGTGCTGTAACCGTAACCAAAGCCGGGCGCAAGACACGGTCAGAAATCAAATAACCGGGCTGCAATGTTGCAACAACGGTATTGGGTTCTTGTTCGGCAGGAACCGTAGCAATGGCTTGATGATGATGTGGGTCAAACTTATCGCCTGCAGCGGGCGCGATTTCTTTTAAATGGTTTCGCTCAAATGCACCCGTTAATTGACGCATGGTGGTGTCTATACCGTCACGCATATGTTGAGCCGTTTGATCAGTCAGCGCCAGAGCAGCTTGCAGGCTGTCCATCACGGGTACCAAGCTTTCGGCAAACGATTCAATACCAAATTTGCGCGCTTTGGCAACATCTTCTTGAGAGCGTCGACGAATATTTTCCATTTCAGCACGCGCACGCAATAGTTGATCGTGGTGCTCTGCTGCCAGTGCTAAAGCTTTGTTTAATGCGGCAGCCAATGCTTCGGGCTCATGCGGAAACTCTGAATCATTGACGTTTGATGCATCAGCGCTTAACGCGTCATCATCACTGCCCTCATGAGCTGAATATTGCTCAGAAGCTTGTGCGAGGTCAGACTCAGGTTGAGCCGAGTGAGCGTTTTGTGAGTTTACTTTCGACTCATCGTTGTGGGGTTTGTTCATGCCTGAATCTCCGAATGAATGACATTTTTAGATATATGGGGGCAGTATTGACCTTTTCAAGCGTAAAAAAACGCTTGAATTGACGATTGGAACGCGTTGCGTGCCATTTTCCGCAAAAGCCATTATTTGCTAACGTCGCCTTAAAACTTTGTGCGTCTATACAGACCGACGATCACAATTAAGTTGATATCACGCTTTAATGGGCCAACCTTGCAGTTGCTCTAAAGTCATATCAGTTAAACCCTCAACCCAAGCTTGACTATCATTTAAACAGGGTATGTAGCGAAACTGCTCGCCCCCAGCAGCCATAAAGGTGTCATGGCATTCGATACTGATTTCTTCAAGGGTTTCAAGGCAATCGGCCAAAAAGCCCGGGCATACCACGTCAACCCGCTTGACCCCACTTTTAGCCATGGCTTCAAGGGTAGGTTCTGTGTAAGGTTGCAGCCAAGCGGCTGGGCCAAAGCGGCTTTGAAAGGTAACCTGCACTTGCTCATCAGACAAATTAAGCCGTTGCGCTAAAGCGCGAGCCGTTTCATAACTGTCACGACAGTAGGGGTCACCCATATCAGTACATTGCTTGGGCAGACCATGAAAACTCATGACCAGCTTGTCTGGGTGACCATTGGCCTGCCAGTATGCTTGAATTTGGTCAGCCAAAGGGTTGATATAAGCGGGGTGAACATGGTAGCGCTTTATGTGTCGCAAAGCGGGTTGGTCACGCATGTGTGACGCCACCCGATTCACCTCATCAACCACAGTTGCGGTGGTACTTGACGCATATTGTGGGTAAAGCGGAATTGTCAAAATATGGTCACAACCCTGGTCGCGTAGCGACAGCATGGCTTGGGCAATAGACGGCTTACCGTAGCGCATACCTGCCACCACGGGTATGTCATAACCGCGGTCAGTCAGTGTCTGCTGAAGGCCTTCTGCTTGCTTCAGGCTGTAAACCATGAGGGGCGAGCCACCCGGCATCCAGATGCTGGCATAGCGATGCACCAGTTTACGTGGGCGTATTGCTAATATGGGGCCGTTAAGTATGAACCACCAAATGAATTTTGGAATTTCAATCACACGCGGGTCTGATAAAAACTCGCGTAAATAGCGCCGAATAGCGGGTGCAGTGGGGGCATCAGGCGTACCCAAATTTACCAATAACACGCCTACTTTGCCGCGATGAAAGGGCTCAGGCCAAACTTTAAGACGCGTAGGCTTAGCTTCAGGCCAAAAACGACCACGCATGCGACGAGAATCTTGATGTGAAGACAAAGCAAACCTCAATTGTTAGGTTCTGGTACATTTTTATGGCCCAAACTTTGGGCGCCCCCAGCATGGCTTAAAGCGTTAGAAAGTAACCGAGATGTGATGTCAACGATGGGAATAACCCTTTCGTAAGCCATTCTAGTGGGCCCAATGACCCCAAGCGTACCGACCACTTGACCGTTGACGCCATAGGGTGCGGTAACCACAGAAAGATTTTCCATAGAAACAAATTGCGAGTCGCCACCAATATAAATTTGCACGCCTTGGGCGCTGCGGCTGACATCAAGCAATTGTAATAGCTCTGTTTTTTTCTCAAAAACAGAAAACGTACGCCTTAAACGATCAAGGTCAGACGCTAAATCGGTAACATCAAGCAGCCGCCTTTCACCTGAAATGACGACGTTATCAAAATCGTCAGTTTGCTGATCGCCCGCATCAATAGCCGCTTGCATTAAGTGCGACATATCGGTTCGCAGCCGATCAAGCTCGTTGGTTAAGGCTAAGCGAACATCTGCAAAAGGCAGACCTGAATAATGGTGATTAAAAAAGTTTGCCGCTTCAATTAACTCTGTTGATTGATAATCACGGGGAGGCGTCAAAATACGGTTTTGAACATCGCCTTCAGGGGTCACAATAATAAGCAAAATGCGCCGCTCAGACAAACGCATGAACTCAATATGCTGAAACACTTGGGCGCGTTTAGGGGCCAGCACGACCCCTGCAAATTGCGTTAAATTTGATAATAATGAGGCCGCGGCATTAACGGCCCGGGTCGGGTCTGTATTGGGTAATACATGCTGAACCTGCCCTTCTGGCAACAGCTCAAAAGACTGTGAGGCCAAAATGCGATCAACAAACAAACGATACCCTTTAGGGGTCGGTACCCGCCCAGCCGAGGTATGCGGGCTATGAATCAGGCCACTGTCTTCAAGATCAGACATCACATTTCGAATCGTAGCGGGCGATAGCTCAAAGACTTTTGACAGGGTGCGCGAACCCACCGGTTGGCCATCAGCTATATACCGTTCAATTAAGGCTTTTAAAAGCGCGTGGGCACGATCATCCATCATGTTTTAAGTTTACCCTGTCGTTGCACATAATTTAGAGAGTCAACCTATATAATCAAGTCAATCTGTTTAGGGCTCAGCCATGTCATTTTCAACTGTTGCATTGATTGGTCGATACCAAGACTCTCAGCTTAGTGCTCACTTACGTGCGCTGGGTGATGTTTTACGTCAAGAAAATTGCCACGTACTGATTGAAGCCGACACGGCAGAGCACTGCCAAATCACTGAATATGAAAAAGCCAGTTTTACTGAAATTGGCCAAAAAGCCGACTTAGCCATCGTGCTGGGTGGCGATGGCACCATGCTTGGCGCCGCCCGTAACCTTGCCCCATGGGGTGTACCCGTTGCAGGCATCAACCACGGCCGGCTGGGGTTTATTACTGATATACCCTTGCAAAATGCCCTTGCGGCCGTTAAAGACTTGTTGGCAGGGCGGTTTGAAACAGAATCTCGTATTTTGTTGCATGGCGCTGTTACCCGCGGCGACCAACGCATGTTTGCTGCAACCGCTTTAAATGACGTGGTGATTAATCGCGCTGGCCGAGGTGGCATGATTGAAGTGCGGGTTGAAATTGACAGCAACTATATGTTTACTTTGCGGGCAGACGGCTTAATTGTCGCCACCCCAACCGGCTCAACTGCATACGCTTTGTCTGCCATGGGGCCTATTTTGCACCCCAGCTTGAGCGCCATGCTGTTGGTGCCCGTTGCACCGCAAACGTTATCTAACCGCCCTATAGTGATTTCAGACCAAGGCGTGATCACGCTTACGGTACTCAGTATGGGTCGTAGCGAAGGGGGAGCAAGCGTACATTTTGACATGCAAACTTGGTCAGACTTGCAACCAGGCGATCGCATCACAATCGATCTTGCGCCTAATACGGCAAAATTTGTACACCCCACGGGTTACAGCTTCTTTTCCACCTTACGAAAAAAGCTGCACTGGAATCATATGCCCAATACAGGCGACAACGAGTCTTAACAAATGCTCAGAGAATTATTTATTCGTGACTACATTATTGTTGAAGCGCTTGAATTGTCTTTTGAATCAGGCTTTACCGTATTCACTGGCGAAACGGGTGCCGGCAAGTCAATCTTAATTGACGCTTTAGGTCTAGTGCTGGGCGAGCGCGCTGAAACTGACGTGGTACGTGCGGGTGCCACACGTGCTGAAATCAGCGCTACATTTGACGCCCCCACATTAAGTAATGACTGGTTGCAAACACAAGGCTTTGACTGCAACGATGACGGTTTAGTGTTGCGCCGCGTGCTTGACCCGCAAGGGCGCAACAAAGCCTACATTAATGGCTCACCCGCCACCTTGGCACAATTACGAGAGCTCGGTGGTTCGTTAATCGATATTCACGGTCAACACGCCCATCAAAGCCTACTTAAAGAAGACTTTCAACGCGACATGCTTGATGCGCAAGGTGATTTGTTAACCCTACGACAAAAAGTAAAAGAGGCTTGGCAACACTGGCAGGCGACACAACGTCAACTTGATGCGGCTCAAACAGGCGCAGCCACGCAAGCCAGTCAAATTGAACAGTTGCAATGGCAAATAGACGAACTCGCCCAATTAGCCGTCAAACCAGGTGAGTGGCAGGCTGTTTCGCAAGAGCACACCCGCCTGTCTAATGGCCAATCTTTAATTGAGGGTGCCAGCGAGATTTTAAATACGCTTGAAGACGAACAGGCTGGGGTTTTGCGCATGGTTGACCGCGCTTCACATCATTTAAGTGGCTTGGCTAAACATGATGCGGCCTTACAAAACCCAGTTGCCTCGCTTGAAACAGCCCGTATTGCGCTAGCCGAGGCACGTTCAGATTTAAATAGTTACCTCATCGACCTAGAGCTTGACCCTAATCGTTTAAGCGAAGTTGAACAACGCATGCGCGCATTATTTGAGGCCGCACGAAAGTTTCATTGCGAACCTGAAGTATTGGTTGAATTGTACAAAACCTGCCAAGATCAACTTCAAAACTTAAGCCTGGGTGCCGATATAGGCGCATTAACTGAAGCGACGCAGGTTGCACAAAAAACATTTAGTGATACTGCGCAAAAGTTATCAAAGGGTCGCCACAACATTGCTAAATCTTTGGCACAAAACGTCACCCTGTCAATGCAGCATTTAGCCATGCAAGGTGGCCGATTCAACGTGAATGTTCAAGCCGCTAAACCCTCTAGCCACGGCATTGATCATGTCACCTTTGAAGTGGCAGGTCATGAGGGCACGGCAACTAAACCGCTAGCAAAGGTGGCTTCAGGTGGCGAATTAGCCCGTATTTCGTTGGCTTTGTCAGTGTTGGCCAGCCAAACCGCACGCGTACCCACGTTAATATTTGACGAGGTTGACACAGGCATTGGTGGTGCGGTTGCTGAAATGGTGGGTCAACTGCTGCGTGAACTGGGTGCACGCCATCAGGTACTGTGCGTCACCCATCTGCCCCAAGTGGCTTCGCGTGGTCAATTTCATTTTGAAGTCAGTAAAGTTAAAAAGCCTAATGGTGCCGTGTCTGAAGTGCATGCACTTGATGACACAGGCCGAGTTGAATCAGTTGCAAGAATGTTGGGGGGTATAAAAATTACCGCCACCACTCGGCAACATGCGAGCGAGATGTTGAAAAATTGATCTGAATCGACTCTCGCAGACGTTTACGTGCAACAATCACATCGCTACAGTATATGTATAGGCGAAGCGTTCAAACACATACTGTTGCATTGACAAGCCAGTCAAAAATTAAGACTTAAATAAGGTTGCCACATGAAGTTTATTAATTTGTCAGTTTTTTCTGCATTAATTGTGTTGACTGGCTCGGCCTTTGCGCAAACCGCTTTTGAAGGTTTTTATGGCCAAGTCTCAACAGGCTATGAAAAAAACACAGTTGAATCTGTCAATCTAACCGGTACTGACAATGGCCAGCTACCCAATGTCAGTACAAGTTCGAGCCCCAGTGCTAGTTCTGCCCCCCTTGTATTGGGTTTGGGCTATACCTTCAAGCTTCAAGAAAAATTTACGTTGGGTCTAGGCGTTGATTACTCTGCCGTGACACAAACAACACAAGCCAGTGGATTTTCTTACCCAAGTATAAGTAGCAACACGTACGACTACGATTTTTCAATATCTAACCGTTTCAATATATTTATTGCGCCGGGGTATGCCATTGATGATAAAAAATTGGCTTATGTGAAATTAGGTTACTCAAACCAAGACGTTCAGTACAGTCAAACAAATTGCTGCTCTTCACCCTCAAACAAAGCCAATGTCAGTGGTTATGTATTAGGCTTAGGGTATAAGCAAATTATTAGTGACGGCTTATACGGCTTTGTTGAAGCCAATTACTATGGTTACTCAAAAGCCAACATGTCTTCAACATACTCTGATGGGCCTGGCGGTACCGTTTCAGCAAACCCTAATTTGAATGCCTATAACGTTTTAGTCGGTTTAGGCTATAAGTTTTAAAATCTAAGCCTATTAGTTATTGGCCTAGTGTGTCTTTAACAGCACATTACATCACCTCTTCGGGTTTTTTTAGAATAAGTCATGTACTGCCACAAACACCTGTGAGCTTTCCGCTTGACCCTTAAAGCTGGCGTGAGGTTAGGGTTGATAACACAGCCCATGCAGATCGCGCTAGCCGCTGATACCGACAACACGAGTGAAACCGTTCAAGCTGCATTTGCCAACATTCGATTCGTTGACGAGCAGACGGCATGCACGCCCTAGACAACAGGAATAGTCTATGCAGCATCAAATTGCGAAAGCACCCCAAGCAACTGAAGTAAACCTTGAGACCTACGCACGGCGCTGGGCTTACGAGCACTTTATAACGTTTGATGTGCCGGTTATATCTAGAACTATGCAACTCGATATTACAAAATTACGAGCACACATTGAGACGCATAAACTCAGCTTTATGCTGACATTCGGCTTTTTAGTCACAAAAGCTATAAATGATATTCCTGAATTTCACCACCGCATACAAAACGATTTACTTGTCGATTTTGATCGGGTCATACCCTCTTACACAGCATTAACGGCTAACAATATTATCTGCTTTGCTAAAGGTAATTACTCGGGCAATTTCAATCATGATTATGCATACAACGCCGACAGGGTTGCCAGAGCAAAACAAGGGCTTGATCAAAACAATCTCGATAAAAGCCAAGGGCAGATATTTATAACCAACATACCTTGATACAGTTTTACGTCTATTCACCACCCCTATTCTAAAAATAACGCATCGATACCTATCATTAGCACCGGTAAAATTTATCAAGAAAATAGTCGTGAAAAAATCCCATTTGCCATTCAGACTCATCATGCGCTGGTTGACGGTTATCACGTCGGGCTTTTTATGGAAAAACTAGAGCATTTTCTAGAAAACCCACATGAAACAATTGCAGCTCAAAAGTAAGTTTTACGCATGTAAAAATATTTAAAGAGTCTGATTTGAATTTTAAGTTATTGGTATGTTGAGCGCAGTGATGCCATCAACCGATACCCTTGGCACGCTGCTATCTGTATTAGTCTGGGTAGTGTGGGGGTTTGGCGCCGCTGTGTTGCTAGCAGGCGCTTTGGGTGCACATTGGTTTACCAGCCGACGCCAAGGTAAATTATTGCAAGCCTAAGGGAATATTGAACATGTGATCCGGGGTTATTATTTTGTGATGAATACGGTATTACAAACACCAGAAGACATACGCCAACACATATGGAAAGAGCTCGGGCGCGCCACGCACGATCGTCATCACGCTTGGCGCACGCCAGTTCTGGCGACAGCAACTGTTGACGCCGGCGTGAACGCACGCACTGTCGTGCTTCGTCGAGTCGATGCGCTTGGTCAAGTGCTTGAAATCTACACAGACAATCGCAGTTCGAAAGTATCTGAACTGACTGCGCAACCCCTTGCGTGTTTAGTCTTTTGGAGCCCGCGATTGCGTTGGCAGTTGCGCGTGCATGCAAAGTGGTCTGTTCAAGCCACAGGTGTCGATGTTGCGTCACGATGGCAAGCGGTTAGACAAACCAGAGCTGCAGGCGACTATATGAGCCAAATTCCACCTGGTGCCTTTTTGCCTAATGACGGGGGTAAGACTGAAGTTGATATTAAGGTCAATGCCGATTCTGATGCAGAGATCGACGCTAAAGTTAATGTGAATCTTGATTATAAATGTGATGCAAACATTGATACTGTAGTCGATGCACTCACACAAAACGCTGACGAGAACTACTTTACAGTTTTACGAGCCCAAGTCGTTGAAATAGATTGGCTTGAACTCGGCCGCGAGGGGCACAGACGCGCCAAGTTGGTAGAAAAAAAATGGCAATGGCTCAACCCATAAGGCTTTGGTGGTCGTGATTTTGCAGTTTTTTTCTAAACCCAGCAAGAAATTTTGATGGTGCAACTCGGTATCGAATCGAGGTAAACGGATTTACAACGAACCATAAAGCTAAAATATTTAATAGAACCAATCAAGCTCCCTAATTTGCTTGATCAGCAACATTGTTCCTGAGAACAACAGAATAAGCCCGACTGATCGCTTCATGGCGACTTGACTTAATTTTGTATGAAACTTTGTACCCGCTCTAATACCGATAAACAATGGAATGATCATAACCGTTGCCAAAATCATCACGTCTTGACTTAGAATTAGTCCGGCCACGAGCATGAAGACAAGCCTTAAAAAAGTTAGCATAAAAATAGCGAGAGCCATGGTTGCCCTCAGAATCTTTGGGCTGTCAATACGCATGGCTAAATACGAAACATAAACAGGGCCACCCGTTGCAAACAAGGCCGTAAAGACACCCCCAGCCGTGCCAAAAAGTAGTGCCCACCAACGGTTAATGACTGTGTGAGTTTGTGTTGGCATTTGCATTAAGACACGCATACCGTTTGCAGCAGCAAAAATGCCTAGCGTCAGTAGCAGTGGCTCACTTGGTGATTTCATAAGCAAGATTATGCCTATGCCCATACCAACTAAGGTAAAAGGCAACAACCAAATAAGCTCTTGCTTATTTGCATCACTCGAAACCTTTCGCCCTAAATATAATGAAGCACCAATATCTAAAATAACCATCATGGGCACTACCGTGGTCAACGGATAAAGTTGTACCAGTAAAGGTACCGCCACAATTGAGGACCCAAACCCAGATAAACCAAAAATAAAATAGGCAGAAAAAATGATCAGTATTGCAAAGGCTGAAGGAATGGGCTGCAGAATCTCGAAAATATAGAGCCTATTTATTTGTATGATTAATTAAACAATCTCTTAGAAAAATATATTCTTAAATCGTCTCTTCTACCAAAATCGTTTCACCTGGTTTAACTAAAGTAAATTGAACAGGCTCATTTTTAATAATTAACTTTTCATTTTCTAATTGTACTGTGGTGAAATATGAGGTTTTTAAATCGCCCGGATTTGGAAAATCTTCGCGATAATGAGCCCCACGCGAATTTTCACGGGCAATGGCCGCTTCAGTGATTGACTGACTCACCAAAATAAGATTCCGAAGGTTCATCCAATCGTGCCAAGTTAAATTGTAGGCACGATCAATGTCACCTATGCCCATTTGGTGAAGCGTTAGCGCTAATTCACTTAGCTTTATACGGGCGCGAAGCAGGCTTTCTTGCGAACGTGAAATGCCAACATCGTGCCACATACAATCAGCAAGTTCATCGCGTATTGTTTCAATGTTGCCAGGTGCGCGATTTAATGGCGCTTCATGGGCCTGAATGCTGGTAGTCAATTGATCAATATTGAAGTCGGGTAAGATTTTATTAACAACCCATCTTGCCATTTCATCACCGGCAATACCACCAAAAACAGTAGAGTTTGCAACGCCGTTGCCACCCAGTCGGTTGGCGCCATGCACACCACCGGTATCTTCGCCAGCAGCAAATAAACCCGGTAAATCAGTACTGCAATCTTTGCGGAATATGACGCCGCCCATCATGTAATGCGCCGTGGGCACCACTTCAACTAGATCTTCTGCTAGGTCAAAACCACTGTCTGCACAACGCTCAACCATACCTTTAAATAATTTGCGAACCTTATCTGGGCCTAAATGGCTCATCTGAATATATACACCGCCATTGGGGCTTGACCGACCAGCGAGAATTTCTGAATTAATTGAACGCGAAACTATATCACGCGTTGCGCGTTCATTTCGGGGGTCGTAATGACTCATGAATCGTTCTTTATTGCCATTAAGCAAGAACCCACCTGCGCCACGCAACCCTTCTTCTAATACCGTACCGGTCATGCGGGTGCCTGGGCCTGCTAATAAGCCTGTGGGGTGAAACTGCACCATTTCCATATCTCTAAGCTCTAAACCCGCCCGCAATGCCATCGCTAGGCCATCGCAACTTTTGTCACCTGATGGGGTATGGTACTTGTACATCGTTGGGCCACCACCCGTCGCGAGTAAGACGGCCTTAGCGCGAACCATCGCAAATTCACCAGTTTGCATATCGAGCATAAGCACACCAGCCAATGATTTTCCATCAACGCTATGAATCAATTCGACGGCTCGATACTCTTCTAGCCGGTTAATACCTCGCGCCCAAACCTGTTCGGCCAATCGATTAATAATTTCAATGCCGGTTAAATCGCCTTTATGTACCGTTCGATCAAAAGTTTGACCCGCAAATGCCTTTTGATGAATCGTACCATCGGGGTTACGATCAAAAAAACAGCCCAACTCATTTTCAAGTTCACGAATACGTTCGACGGAAATGCTCGCAAGCGTCCAGGCTAATTCTTGATTACAGAGCCACTTACCGCCCTCGATGGTGTCCATAAAATGGCGTTCAACCGAGTCACCCTCAGCCAGCGCCACGTTATACCCACCCTGCACCATACGCGTACAACCACATTTACCCAGCAAGCCTTTTACGGCGATGGTAATGTGAAGATTTGGGTTTGTCTGATGGGCATGCAATGCTGCAAACAAGCCAGCACCACCAGAACCTAAAATTAAAATATCTGTTTCAAGTGTCTTGATATTAAGTTGATCATTCATGAATCGATTCCCAAACTTTTTAATACGTCTACTTTGTTTCGAGCAACATCGCATTGTACGTCTTGGTAAATACTGCCACCATGACTGTCCATCGCAACCAATAATGGACCAAAATCATGAATTTTAAATTTCCATAGCGACTCAGGGTTCAGATCGTCCATATCAACATCTTCAATTTGTTCGATCCAGGTTGTTTCTAACGCTGCAGTACCACCGATGATGGCTAAGTAAGCACCACCCAACTCTGCAAAAGCGCTCGCTGAACCCTCACGCATGCCGCCTTTACCCACAATTATGCGCACGCCATTTTGAATCATTAAGGGGCGGGTAAAGCGTTCCATACGGTCTGACGTCGTGGTGCCAATACAAATGGGTTGATAGCCAGCGGGATACGTTTCACTAATCGAAACTTTGCGCACATTTGGGGCGGTATGAATAACAGCATGACCTGATAAGTCAAACTTGGTCTTGCGACCCCGATCATACAAATACATTTGCGTGGCATCTCGTATGCCAAACAACGTTCTTTGTAACGTAACCGTATCGTTAATTTTTAAGCGACGAACATCAGTTTCGCTAACCGGTGTTGGAAGATCATAATGGGCCATTGATTTTTTCCTAAAAGCCGAATTCAACGCCCTGGGGCGTGAATATGGCACGTGCACGTCGGGCAGAATGGCACTGCATATTGACCGCAACGGGGTTCATTGTAATGTGGGTCGCTGCTAATTCAACGTGCACGGCAAAAGCCGTTCCGTCACCGCCCAACCCTTGTGGGCCAATACCCAACAAATTAACAGCGATGCTTAATTCTTTTTCAAGCTTGGCGCCCTCTTCATCTGGACATTCACTACCTATCGGTCGGGTTGCTGCACGTTTGGCCATGGCTACACACTGATCTGATGTGCCCCCAACGCCAACACCGACTATGGTTGGAGGGCAGGTTTTACCACCTGCACTCACCACACTCTCGACCACAAACGCTTTTACACCCAACATGCCGTCTGCTGGAATCGCCATTTTTAGAAATGAGTTATTTTCTGAACCGCTACCTTTTGGAATCATTTCAATTTCTAACGATTCATTTTCAGCACTGAAATCAATATGAATTGCAGGCATGTCGATACCACAAGACGTGTGATTATTTTTTCGAGTGATTGGGTGAACAACTGAAGACCTAAGTGGGTACTCTGTGGTGGCCCTTTCACAACCCATACGAATAGCGGCTTTCAATGCCATGCCGTCAAAATGAACATTGCGACCTACTTTAACGTTATAGATCGGTAACCCGGTATCTTGACAAAGCAGATTGTCTTCTCGTTCAGCAACGACGATGTTAGTGATCATCGTCTGCAACACAACTTGAGCCCGCGCATGGGTTTCAGACTTTTTCAAGCGATCAATGCCAAGTTTCACATCATCAGGTAATTTTTTAAGGGCTCGTATGTATAACTCTTTACATGTGTCTTGAACCAAGTTCATATCTAACTGCATATTTTTTTCCTGTTAGTCAGCTAAGACTAAAAATAAAATACCGAAAATAATTGAAATCACAATGGCGGCTTGTATCCAGCCTTTACGAAGACCGCGCCATGTTCCAAACTCAATCATCAATAGGCGAACACCACCAATTAGGTGAATGGTTAGTAACGTAACTAACCCCCACTCACCAACTTTGATAGCCCAAAAATCAGATAGTTTTAAATACTGATCTAAAGCACTTGCACCTTTTAAAGATTGCGACAGAATAAAAAAATGTAGTGGCAAAAAACAAGCCAAAAGTAGGCCTGAATATCGATGGGCTGAGTACATGAAATACGACAAGTGTGATTTGGCACGCCGATCTAAGGTTGGTCTATTGCTCATAAACTGCCCCCACCTGTGAAGACACCTATTACGGCAACTGTACCCATCACCAAAATGAGACAAGCCAAAACCCAAGGCAAAATAATGACTTTTTCGGAACTTGGAAAATTTTCACGCAAAATATTCGCAACCCCTATAGGTGCGTGCACAAAACAAGCCAAAACAAATACTTCATAAAAAATAGCAAACACCCAGCTGCCTTGGGTGCGACCTAAAATCTCGCCTGCAGACAACCCGCCACGAATGGCATAAAACATGATCAGTAAGTGAATGGCAACACATATACCAAGCACCATCGCGCTGATGCGCTGGGCGTACCAGAGTTTTGCCTGTAAAACGGCCGTACGAATGGCGGATGACTGAATAGTTGTTGCACTCACAATTTGCCCCACTGACTACCGCGCACTGCTGCGGTAGCGACTAATTTCTTTAAGCCTGAAATACCTGCAGTAGGTGATAATTGTTTTGGGCACCGTTCAGTGCAACTTCCATGCGTATGACATGTATGGCAACCCGCGTCACCTGCAACCGCTCGCAAACGATCTAACTGCTGAACGTCACGCACATCGTTGGTCAGCGTCCAAGCGCGATTCAATGCAGCTGGGCCTAAGTAATCAGACCTACTTGCAACGACATCGCAAGAAGCGTAACAAACGGCACAACCAATACATTCGATACCTGCGTTAGCAAGTTGTCGCGCCTCTGACTCGGGCTTAACCTTGGCAAAATCATCAAAACGGGTTTGCTCGCCCTTAAAAAAACCTACGGCGCCTTTCCATTTATTAAAGAACTCACGCATGTCAGTCGCGAGATCTTTAACGACAGGTAAATTATTGAGTGGGGCAATTTCAAGCGAATTGCCTTCTACAATTTTTGCAACATGGGTTCGACACGTCCAACGCGCCACGCCATTAACCGTCATGGCGCAAGACCCACACATACCCACCCGGCATGCAAAGCGATAGCTTAAAGTAGGGTCTATTTTTCGCTGAATGTAGGTGACCACATCAAGCACCGTTTGATTCGAATTACGGGGTACAAGGTATTCTACAAACTCACCTTGTTCCTTTCCGCGCCAGACTTTAACTTTAAGATTATTTTCAGACATATTAAATTGTATCGACTGATAACAAAAAAATATATCGAATAGTTTTTTGTTTGAGATAAATAATTTTTTTACTATAATATAGTTTATGACTAGCATACGCGTACTTAAAAACTACATTTCTATCACTCGCCACACCAGTGTCGCAGCTGCTGCGCGAGAAATCGGGCTCACTGCTGCGGCAGCTGGGCATCAGTTACAGCACCTTGAAAAAGACATAGGGGTTGAGTTATTTGATCGTACCAAGCGCTCATTAGTGCTCAATAGCCAAGGCCGTGCCCTCATTGAACCGATTCAAGAAATTATTGCTCGATATGAAGCATTGAGTGCTCACTTCAAAACTGATATCGGCGGCACAATTGTGTTGGGTGCATTGGTGTCAGCTTTGATGGGGCAATTTGGGCAAGCACTTAATATGCTCAAGCACGACTACCCTGAGTTAGAAATAAAGTTAATCGCAGGCTTATCAAGTACTTTTCTTGAGCTCGTACTCGAAGGTAAAATTGACGCAGCCATTGTGACTGAATCACCTTTTGCGTTACCGCAAAGCGCCACATGGACAGAGCTTTACAAAGAACCTATGGTACTTATTTTGCCTTACAGCGACCACAAATCATACCAAACCAAAAAGATTGATCAACCCATACCCATTGCTCTGCCATTTATTCGTTTTGAACAAAAAACATGGACAGGGTACTTGGTTGATCAAGCTATTAAGATCAATAAACTAAAAGTTATTGAGGGTATGGAAATAAACTCTGTTGAGGCCATTATTGAATTGGTTCGACAAGGTTTTGGCTACTCTATTATTCCGCAATTGGCTAACATTGACTGGAACAGTGACAAAAGAGCACGCATTCAGGTTTTACCTAGAAAAACAATTTACCGCCGTGTCGGCTTACTAGAGCGAAACAAACACAGCCGTCAAAACATCACAGAAGTTATTAAGCAACTTTTTTTAGCAAACTACAAAGCCTCTGTGTAAATGCTTAGCGCGTCATCTACAGTTATTTCGCGTGGGTTGTTCATCAATAAGCGAGATTGCAGCATGGCATCGGTTGCTAACTTCTGCATATCATTTGCTGTCATTCCCACCTCACTTAAACGCATAGGCAAGCCCAAATCACCCGCTAACTCACTTAAATATTCAGCAAGTTGATACGCTTGCTCATGCGTAGACCCATTTAGGCCTGGCTTGATAATGGCACCAAGCTCTGCATACATGACGTGTGAAACGTCTATATTGAAACGCATAACAGGCCCTAAAACCAAGGAATTAGATAGACCGTGTGGCACATGAAACCTAGCACCAATTGGGTAAGCCAGTGCGTGAACACCGGCTACCGCTGAATTCGTAAATGCCATACCCGCTAAACAGGCGCCAAGCAGCATATTTTCACGTGCGACGACATCATCACCCGATTTCACAGCTTGGTGAATATTACCCGCCAACATACGAAGAGCCTCTTTTGCCAAACAATCTGACAACGGGTTTTTTAAGCGCTTCGTCGTGAATGCCTCAATAGCATGAACCATAGCGTCAATACCTGTTGCTGCCGTTACGTGAGGGGGTAGACCCAACGTGAGCTCAGCATCAAGAAGCGCAACATCTGGCAATAAATAAGGCGAAAGAACGCCTTTCTTCTCGCTTTCACTAACGGTAACGATTGAACTCTTAGTGACTTCAGAACCAGTACCTGCAGTCGTTGGCACCAGTATTAACGGTAACCTAGGGCCTTTAGCCATGCCAACACCGTAGGCATCAGTTAATTTTTGCTGACCGGGCAGCAGTAAAGCAACGAGCTTAGCAACGTCCATTGAACTTCCACCGCCAAAACCAACGATATAGTCTGCCTTGCAAGCTCGACCCGCTCTAACGGCTTCATCAATAACTTGAACAGGTGGGTCTGCTTGAACATCTGAAAAAATTTTGACAGCTAGGTTTAATGCTTTGAATTTAGTTAACGCTTTATCTAACAAACCGGCTGACAGAACCCCCGCATCGGTCACAATTAAAACTGACTTACCACCCCTATCTTGAATGATTTTGGCAAGACTTGCCGAACACCCTCTTTCTACATAAATAGAACCAGTTGAGTCAAAATTAAATCGCATATTGCTACCTTTATATTATTAAATTATTTAAAGCTAAAAACTACGTTACCGAAAGCTTTGAATATCTTAAAATAACTTCAGTCGTTAATGAAGAAGCTTCCCACTGCGGCATGTGCCCAACATCTGCAATCAAATGAAGCGCAACAGTTGCTGGGGCATTTAAAGCATGCTGCCAAGGTATGATCATGTCGGCTTTACCATGCAATATGGATACTGGACAAACTAGAGACTTCAGATCATTGAAAATATTAATCTGTTGTATGCCTTGACAGCTAACTGCAAGAATCGTTTTTTCTAAACCATCTCGATAAATATCAATGCGATCTCTCAACTCGTTCATATAGACATCAGACGGAATCGTTTTAGCATGTGTCAGCTTAGCTAATTCTCGTTGCATTACTGCATTGTTTTTTGAATTGATGACGCCTTTTAAAAATGTATGTTCAATTTCTGTTCCAAGCCCGAGAGGGGAAATCAAAACTAATGCGTGTACAAGTACCTTCGACTTAACAGCAAGCCGAGTAGCAATTGCAGCGCCTAATGAATGACCAACCAAGATAGAATGTGCACCTGTCTTAAATGCAAGTACTTCACTTACAGAATCGACTAGTTCATCAAAATTTTCGACTGACGCACGACTTTCTCCGTGATTGGGCAAATCAACTGCTAAAACGCGTTGCCCAGAACGACTTAGACTTAATGCAAGACTCGCCCACGCCTCGATATCTGCAAACAAGCCATGTATTAAAACAATATCTGGGGAATTTTTTTGTGGTGTTGTTGGTTCCCAAGTTCTCAACCTTATTGAACCAAATTTGGTCTTTATGATTTCTGTACTTATACTTGAATTAATTTTAGGTTTAACGTCTGACGCCATCGACAATCGATTGACATCTGCTACAGTAATTCGCCCGTTTGGTCCCGTTCCTTTTACATGATCAATATTTATTTTTTTAGTAAAAATAAGATTTTGAGCAGCAGGCGATATCAGGCGACGTTCATTTTGAAAGCCCGATACGACTGGTACCTTAAAATCAGTTGAAGATAACTCTTTAAGTCTTGAAAGATAATCAGAATTTTTAATCGCAGTGGTATCGTCTAAAACCAAGTGATTGACTGAAGTAGTGGCTAAATAAGTTTCTAAGGCTTCACCTTTTAATTCTATTTTAGCCAGTGGTGTTTCAAGTTCGATAGTACTGTCAACATTTACAAAATGTTCAATCATTTTTCCATCATATAACGCTGGTATTTCAATAACCGATTTGTCGGTTTCAATTTCAAGCAAAACATCGTCACATTTAAATTCTTGACCGGGCTGAACCTGCCAACTCACAAGTCGTGCTTTGTCTTGAAACTCCCCGGTCGGAGGAAGTGTGAAGGTGATTACGTGTGTCATATTTTCTCAAAATTCATGGTGTAAGAGCACTGTAACTCTTAGGTTAGTTGGGGATTCTAGATTATTTAAAATATTAGTATTCGTCAAAATAAAATTTTTTTTGTTTGCGCCACTTGAATAAGTTTTTTAAAAATTTACTAGCTCAATGCATCGCTCGAACCACCCAACTCTTCTATAGCTAGCAACATGGCTGTACAGTCTTGATCTGAACGGCCCTGTGCACAGGCTGTTCCAAATAATTGACTTGCCACAGCACCTAAGTAAAGCGGCGTCTTGAGTTCTTCGCCTAGTTTGAGCGCAAGTGCCAAATCTTTTCGGCCCAAAACAATTGGAAAATCTGGGGTTATATCACCCGCTAAAACTTTTCTAGGGAAATTTATATTAATCTGACCACGACCCGCTACAGTATTTTGCAAAACTTCTGTCGCTGTAAACATGTCAATGCCAGCTTTACTTGCCATAGCCAGCGTTTCAGCTGTTACCACCATACTGACCATACTCATATAATTATTAATGATTTTCATTCGAATGCCCGAGCCCGCTGGGCCTAAATAAATAATCTTATCTGCCATGGCTTGAAAAATAGGTGTAGCGCTGTCAAAGTCTTTTTTGTTACCGCCCGCCATGACAAGTAAGGTACCATTCGCTGCATCTTGTGGTGTACGACCAACCGGCGCATCCATCATTCTTAAACCAGCTTTTGTAAGTTCATTGTTAAGTTCAATGCTTGTAGCAGGAAAAATTGTACTCATTTCAAGCACCAAGGTGCCCTTTGACGCGCATGCAACTACACCCTCTGCAGACAACAAAACCTGACATACATGTTCATCGCGAGGAAGCATTGTGATGATGATATTTACTTTCACACAAACGTCTTTGACAGAGTTGCATACCACACCACCTCGAGATGCAAAATCGGAAGCCCTAGCTTTGTCAACATCAAAGCCATACACATTGAAACCGTGCTTAAGCAATTGACCCGCCATGCCTTGCCCCATGCTTCCAAGCCCAATAAATCCAATATTTTTAACCATGAAACACCTTTGACATAAATTGAAAATCAATTCATTTTAGGATTGAACTCAATAAATTCAGTGATTGCACCTTCGGGCTCGCAAAGATAGAAAACACGTGTTCGGCCTCCTCTCAACGTTTGTGGCGACGATACGATTTTATAACCACGAGCAAACGTTTTTTTATAAACAGAATCAACATCTGCGACCTCGAATGCCATATGACTATAACCAAGATCACATTGACGTCGAGCTAACGTTTCACCCTCTGGCGTGTAGTATTTAAAAAGTTCAACTCGGTAGGTACCCTTCTTTAACATTGCCCAACGAATTACGGCGCCAGATAAGCCAACTACTTCACTTAGTGCCGGCTCACTACGTTGGTCCATTTCACCTTCTAGATCAAAACCTAAAAATCTATATATAAATTAAGTGCGCGCTCAAAATCAGTTACACAAACTGCGGTGTGATGTGCTACTAGAATACTATCTTGCAATATCATTATTAGCTCCTAAGCACTCATCAATTAAATACAGTAAAAAGTCATGCTCGACCACGACGACTGTCAATTTCTTGCAAAGCCTTTTCTACTGCTTCTACCCCTGCCAATGCAGCACGTTCAAGAATCTTAGATACTACTGGTGATGAATTTGCACCGGTAACATGAATAATTTCATGATCAAGATAATCAAACAGCCGGGTTTGTGCTTCACTCACAATACGAGAACCAATTGTGGTGCCGCGAGTTGATTGCTCTGCAATGACTAATGCATTTGTTTTCTTAACGCTTGCTGAAATTGTTTCCCAATCAATACCAAGCGGGTCTAACGTACGTAGATCAATTATTTCAGCATCAATGCCCGTATTTTCAACCGCCTTTTTAGATGCACTGACCATTGTTCCGTAAGTCAAAATAGTGCATCGCTGACCCAATCTGACAGTCTTAGCCTTACCAATCGGTATGATGTAATTCCAGTCTTCAGGCACAGGGCCAGTCGTTCGTAACAGGTCGTTAAATTCGACCATTAGAACGGGGTCATCACAAGCCAACGCTGCATTTAATAAACCGATATAGTCATAGGGTGTTGATGGCGCAATAATTCTCCAGCCAGGGTATAGAGCAAATAAACCACTTGCATCCATCGAATGCTGTGAACCGTAACCCGTTCCTGCAGACACTCGGCTTCGCACAAGTACTCTTACGGGAAATTCACCGCCAAACATATGACGAACTTTTGCAATTTGATTGAAAAGCTGATCGGCAGCAACCAATGAAAAATCAGGGTACATAATTTCTACTACAGTCCTCATTCCATTAAGCGCTGCACCAAGCGCTAAACCTGTAAACCCATTCTCACAAATAGGTGTTCCAATTAAACGGTTTGGAAATCGTTCGCCAATGTTTTTTGTTGCACCTGATGTACCACCACGCAATCGGTGCACATCTTCGCCCAAAATAATGATTTGGTCATTTTTTTCCATATTTCTAAGCATTGCGCTTGAAATCGCATCAACAAATATTGATTCACTTAACGTATTTAATGGCTCATCTTCAATCTCGCGTATCGAAAGGCTAGATAGTTCAGAGAGATCACCACGAATTCCAAAATCAACTGACTGTGGGTCTGGCCACAAAGCTGGCTTAATCTGTTCAGTTTTTTTATCACCATAATTGTCTAATAATTTTCCCAATGCACCATCAACTAAAGCTTGAGCCCTGTGCTCTAACTTTTCAATACCGACATCATCGATTAAACCTTGTTTGCGCAACTGTTCTGGAAAAGTTTTCATTGGGTCTCGTTTAGCCCATTCTTCTTCTTCTTTTTTATCTCTGTATCCAAAAGCACTTCCTTTTTGCGCGCCTGATTGATGCAGATATCGGTATGTTTGTGCCTCTAATAGAACAGGGCCACCCTCTTTCTTAATAATTGCTAGGGCTTCGTTCATTGCACAGCGAGCTGCCAGCACATTCATACCGTCGAACTCAATTGCGGGAACACCTAACGACAAACCCCGTGCAGAAAGACGAACTTCGCGCGTTTGTTCGGAAACATGGGTTGACACCGCGTAAAGATTATTTTCTACAAAAAAAATGGTTGGTGTTTGATAGAGTGCAGCAAGATTCATGGCTTCATAAGATGCACCACTTTGCATGGCACCGTCTCCGAAAAATGCAACAGAGACATGGTCTCGACCATTAAATTTGTCTGCAAATGCATAGCCAACTGCATGCGATGGGTTGCCCCCAACAATTGCATTTGAACCATAAATGCCTGCTTCGGAATAACGCAGATGCATCGAGCCACCTCTGCCACCACAGTACCCTGGGGTTAGCCCCAATATTTCAGCGTATGTTCGATAAATTACTTCGTGCATAGCATCAGGTAATTCTTGAGTTAATGGCGAATAGTTTTTAGGCCTGACATGGTTCAGCGCTTTAGCTAAAAACTGGTGATGCATTCTATGGGTACCATTAATTTTGTCGTGCGAATTCAACACTGACATTGCACCTACCGCAGCACCATCTTGACCAATACTTGAATGGGCAGGGCCATGCAAAATACCTGCGACACTGAGTTTTAAAAGTTTTTCTTCAAATCGACGTATAACGATCAACTGCTCAAGCATGATTAGTAGCTCAGTTTCGTCAATACTCTTTATCATGTCGCGGTCACCGGTGTCAAGTCGCCACCATGGGGTTTTGGTTTTAAGTGCTACTAGTTTTGATGTCATGCATGAACTCCAAGTCAATTTTTAAAAAGCCTTTTTTACTAATATTGATATTTTTTAACTTTTAATTTTAATTAAAATGTAAATATTACTTGGCGGTATAACCGCCATCAAGATAAATAGTTTGTCCGGTCACGAAAGAAGCCGAAGGCGAAGCTAATAAAAGTGTCAAGCCCCAAATTTCTGACAACTCTGCGTTTCGACCACAGCAAGTTTTTTTTTGCCATATCGCTTAAGAGTTGCGAGTTTTGATAAATTGATTCTGTGAGTTCAGTTGGAAAAAGTCCTGGTGCAATAGCATTGCAACACACGCCATCACGCGACCAAGCTTCAGCCATCGCTCGTGTTAGCTGAGTTATACCACCCTTGCTTGCACCATATGCCATACTGTTTGGAAATGCGCGAACAGACTGTAGAGATGCAATATTAATGATACGCCCCCAACTTTTTTTCTGCATAGTTAGTACAAGATTTTGAGCTAACTTAATGAAGCAGAGCTTATTGTTAGAGGTTCAACAGCACCTCCCTTAGGGTTGAACCGATAAAAAAACCATATTCTTAAATTAGCCCTTTCTAATTAATGTCATTCAACATCATATTTAACATGGAAGACGCGCTGTATCGCGACGTTGCTCATAAGCTTTCACATGGGTGTAAGCGGCAAGATGCAGGCCTTCGTCCAACCCTGCAATTCGACATAGTTGTAACATGTCCCCCAAAATTTGCTCTGACTCGATACGTCCGCCTTTTTCGAGGTCACGCAACATCGAAGCTTCATAACTAGAATCAGTTGTTGCAAACAATTTAAGATACGTTTCAAGGAAGCTTTCATCGGGTCGGTAGCCCGCATGTGCAGCAATATCAGCATTGCGGCGCAAGAATCGTTGCATGAGTGCCGTACCTTCCGGTGTACGAGCGATTTCTCCGACGTTGGCGCGCATTAGGCACGTGATGCCCGCCACTGTAGAAAGATGCACCATTTTCATCCACATTTCGCGCACAATATTTTCAGTTGTCTTGACTTCAATGCTTGTCTTAGCCAACAACGACTTGAACTTGTCGGTTCGCTCAGAAAGGCTGCCGTTTTGCTCACCAAAGGTTAGGGTTTGCCAATCGCTCAGTTGTCGAACGACACCCTCAGCGGTAAGCGTTACTTGCATTTTTATCGTGCCGCCCAAAACCTTTTCTGCGCCGAACTCTTGATTTAATCGACTCATATGTGCGATGCCGTTCAAAATGGGCAACACACAGACTGAACTGTTTACAGCAGGGCGTATCGTTTCAATCGCCGAGTCAAGGTCGTATGCCTTACATGCCAGAAGAATAAGGTCGTAATCAGGTTTAATTTCTGACTTAAGCTTTGCCACAACAGGTAAAGAGGCGTTACCAAATGGGCTTTCAATTTTCAAGCTATTCGCTTGCAGCGCCTGCTTGCGCCCTTCCCTAACTAAGAACGTGACGTCTGCGCCACTTTGCACAAGTCGCCCACCAACCATGCCGCCAATTCCACCTGCACCGAGTATTAATATTTTCAATATTTACTCCCATAATTGCCAGCCATAAGGGAAAAATTTAAATTCGTACTCACATCTTTTTTGGCAAACTCTGGCATGTATCGTCAGAGTCAGTCTTTACAGAAGTGATTTCTGCACCACTAAAATGAACAGGTTTAGTATTCGTTTCGTTCACACGTAATGAAAAGACATCAGGTCGTGCGTAGTGCCCAGTGACGTCAAAATCATATTTAGCACGTGGAATGTCATCACGGTCGATATCAGCAACAAGAAGGGCCTCGCCGTCAAAATTAAGTCCGGCTAATACAGTTCCGAATGGATCAATGATGCAACTGCCGCCACGAGAAATAATGGTGTCATCGGCTTTGGTTACCTAACCATAAGCCTCTAGGTAGTCACTTTTGCGTGCAAACTGATTCGATGACAGAACAAAGCAACGCCCTTCTATCGCAACATGACGCATCGTTGGCAACCAAGTGTCACGGCCGTCAGCGGTGGGTGCGCAATAGATTTCGATTCTTTTCGCGAAATGAGCAGCACGCATCAGTGGCATATAGTTTTCCCAGCAGATGACGGCCCCTACCTTACCTAACGGTGTATCAAAAACGGGTATAGTTGACCCGTTTCCAAAACCCAATATCAGACGTTCCGCACCCGTGGGCATGAGCTTTCGATGCTTACCCATGAGTTGACCTTCAGCAGAAAAGAATACGACCGTGCAGTACAGCGTGCCTAAGTCTCGCTCGATAATACCTACTACAAGCTAAATGGCATACCGTTGGGCGATATTGGCAATTTGCTCACAATATGTTCCAGGGACGTCGATGGCATTTTCCCAATACTTGCGAAACGCTTCGCGACCTTCGTCACTGCGATTACCCACCACCGTGCCAAATGATGCACCTCGCGGGTAACCGCCGACATACGCTTCAGGAAAGAGCACTAATCGGGCTTCTTTTAGGGAAGCATCTTTGGCAATACGTTCGATCGTGGCAATGGCATCTTGTGTGTCACGTGCGGGCTTGATCTGCACAACAGCAACGTGAAATTTTTTTTCATCATCATCTTGGAATTTTTATTGTTCGTCGCAAGTTATACATCATGCGCCATAGGCCATGGGCCATGTTTCATGGGTCATGCATTTTTATCTTATGAAGAGTAGCCACGTTTGTCAATTCACGTATAAGGCAATCGCGATATCAACAAAAGGTTTAAGGGAATTTTGGAGGCGCAACCCGGAATCGAACCGAGGTAGGCGGATTTGCAGAACAAGCAACCAAAAATATTATTTTTAAAACAATGACTTTTAAAGCGTAAATGTCGGTGTGTAGCAAAGTGTGTAAGCTAGCAATAAATAAAGAACATGCAATAATTCGTGTCATAAAATTCTAAGATTTAGATGACCACCAAAGATATTTTTTTGTTAAGGCGAGCATTTCTTTAAAGCGCTTTGCACTAACTTATACAAAACTGGCAAATCGCCTTGAATAGTTTTCCAAACGATTTCGAGATCAACTTGATCGTAACCATGTGAAACACGATTGCGCATGGTGTACATAATTTGCCAAGGAATTTCGTCATGCGCAACAGCAAACTCTTTGTGCACACGTAGCACGTTATTAGACGCCTCACCAACGATTTCAATGTTGCGAATCACTGCATCTTGCACTAATTCATTGTTTAAAAAACCAACTTCGTCTAAGTCAGCCGTGTAGCGATCTATGCGCTCAATAGCAAACAAAATTTGCCCCAGGTAGTCTGGCACTCGAAGGCTTTTGGTCATACAGGCACAGCTTCTGCAAGAATGATATGTCGGAATTTCTCAGGCAAAGCCTTAGGTGTCAGCACGTCGACTGACACGCCTAGCAGACGCTCTAATTTCACCTGAATGGCTGCAACATCCATCAACGTCGTTTGCGATGTAGGATCGATAATGATGTCGAGATCACTTTGCTCGGTATCAAGCCCATGAAGAACAGACCCAAACACACGTGCATTGAGTGCACGATGCGCTAAAACCACATTACGAATGGCGGCTCGATTTAACTGAAGTGCTTGAGACGGTTTCATGATTTCCCCTAAATTTAAAGCTGCTTCCAGTGCATGTTATTCAGATTGTATTCAAGAATGACGTACGAAGGAACTTAAAGGGATTTTTTTGGAGGCGCAACCCGGAATCGAACCGAGGTAGGCGGATTTGCAGTCCGCAACATAACCACTCTGCCATTGCGCCAGAAGAAACTGAAAGGGGAAGCTGTTTAGCTTCCCCTAGTATTTGGAGCGGGAAACGAGGTTCGAACTCGCGACCTCAACCTTGGCAAGGTTGCGCTCTACCAGCTGAGCTATTCCCGCTTATTGAACTTGTACTGACTTCACATTGCCTAAGTAATACACTTTAAACACACCTTAAATACAACAATAATTAATAAGGCACGTAGTACTATGCGAAGACCGAGATCTTAGCACAACTACCCATACAGATGTCAAGTTTGACCCCCCATTTTCGTGATTTACAGACCTTAAATACCCTTACCCTGCCATGTCAGGCGCAAGAATTCATATTGCTCAATGATTTAGCGCAACTACCGGCATTATCGGCCTTATACAAAAAAAACCAAAAATCTATTAATACACATGGTTTTACAGATCAGTTCAGTCGCAACAATTTTAGTGAACTTGATACGACTAACCCGCTTAATAAGCCACATAAAGTCTGCGCACTACACATTTTAGGTGGCGGTAGTAACTTAGTTTTGCCTCGTGTTTTACGGCAACCTGTGGTGCACGTTCAACTAAAGGGCATTCGGTTGCTTAAATGTAATGGTGATGCTGTTGGTGATGCTAGTGCTGCTTCTGCTAGCGCTAGTGATAATAATGAACGCAGCAAAACACATAACCGTATTCGCGTTGCGGCAGGCGAAAACTGGCACGATTGTGTGACTTTCGCCTTAAATCAAGGCTGGTACGGTTTAGAAAATTTAGCCCTCATACCGGGTTCAGTTGGTGCTGCACCGGTGCAAAATATTGGTGCTTATGGCGTTGAAGTCGCTCAGTTAGTTGAGTCGGTTGAGGTATGGAACCTTAAAACCGAGCAAATTGAAACGCTATCAGCCCAAGCCTGCAACTTTGCCTACCGCAACAGTCGATTTAAACGTGCAACCGAATCAAATGAAATCATCGTCGCCGTTATTTTTGCATTACCCAAAACATGGCAACCTGTGCTGAACTACCCTGACCTTAAACCCTTAGCTGAACGCCATCTAAAGCACCCAGAATCGATTACAGCGCACGACGTATACCAATTGGTGTGCGAGGTTAGGCAACGCAAACTACCCGACCCTGGTGTCATGCCCAACGTAGGCAGCTTCTTTCAAAACCCAATCGTGCCGCGTGAACATGCAGAAGCCTTAAAAAAAGAATTCCCTCATCTCATGAGCTACCCCCAGGCTGATGGCAGTCATAAACTCGCCGCAGGCTGGCTCATTGATCAATGCGGATGGAAGGGCAAACGATTAGGCCCAGTAGGCATGCATGCCAGCCAGGCCTTAGTGTTAGTTAACCCAGGTGGCGGCGATTGTGACGATGTGATGGCTTTAGCCAACGTGGTGCGTCAAGACGTACAAGCGCGCTTTAGAGTGATGTTACAGATTGAACCGATTTGTTGGGCGGAAACTTAAAATATCAAGGTCGCAATATTATTTTAGGTGATGCGCTAACGCCAGAATCAATATCAAGAAATGCCTGTTGACCTTCGGCTAACGTACGTTCTTCAACCCAGTCAAGCAAACCAAAGACACCACGGTGCAAAGCATCAACCGTTGCCCTCAAATCTGACGTTGTATAGGTATAGGTGCCTAATAAAGTGATTTCTGCCAAAGTGAGTTTGCGCATATCAATTTCACTGGCCCAGTCTTGTAACCCCACATGCATCAACACACCACCCGGAGCAACTGCACTTAATGCTTGCATACGCGTGGCTTTTGCACCGACCGCATCTATAACAAATTCAAACGATGATTCGTCAATTGGTGTGTTACGCGAGTCAATAACATCACAACCAACAGCTTTAGCAAGCGTCTGACGACGCCCGGCATTCAATTCGCTGACCACCAATTGGGTGACACCCAAATGACGCAGCAGCAATGCGGCAAGCATACCAATGGCACCACCACCAATCACCAATACACGGCACTCATGTATGGGGCGAAACAAAGCCTTGATGCTCAAATTAACAGCATGCCAAGCGGTAGCCGCAGGCTCAGTTAACGCAGCAGTTGACGCAGGCATATCTTGAGGAATAGCTACCAATGATGCCGCTGGAATGCTCATGTATTCTGCATAAGCGCCCGCTCGCGTCATGCCCACCATTGTTCGATTTGAACATAGGTTATTACGACCCTGCACGCAATAGTCGCAGACACCACAGACGATCAGCGGGTTACCTGTCCAACGGGTTCCGACATCAAAACCAGGTGCAAGAGATTCAGCGATTTTGCCCACAAACTCATGGCCTAAAACAAGACCTGGTTTGCGACGAGGATCGTGTCCGTGCCAAGCGTGCATATCAGAGCCGCAAATACCGACTGCCTCAATTTGCAGTACCACTTCGTTAGCAAACAATTCAGGTAGACCTAAAGTTTGCAAAACCACTTCACAGGGTTGGGTGTAAACAAGTGCTTTCATGTTTTAGGCTCTAGGCTTTAGTGTTAGTTTGATATTCGTATGATGTGACCTGAACTTCAACGGGCGGTATAGCCCCCATCGACCATTAGAGTTTGGCCTGTAATATAGGCGCTGGCATCGCTACACAAGAAAACGGCTGGGCCATGTAAGTCTTCAAGCTTACCGTTTCGACCCACACAGGTCTGGTTAGCATGATGCTGTGACATCTTCTCATCGTTAAAAACGGGTGAAGTCAAAGCGGTGGGGAAAAACCCAGGCCCTATCGCGTTACACGTGATACCATTTTTTGACCAAGCTTGTGCAATAGCTCGCGTTAACTGCACAATACCACCCTTACCCGCACCATAAGGGGCACTGTTAGCAAATGCTCGATAGCTTTGTAGTGACGCAATATTTAAAATACGGCCCCACCCTTGCTCTCGCATCGCAGGCGCAAGGGCTTGCGTTAAAAAAAAGGGTGCACCTAAATGTAGATCAAGCTGCAGTTGCCATGTCTCAGGCGTGATACTTTCAAAGGGTTCGCGTAAATTTACACCTGCAGCGTTAACCAAAATATCAACACCACCCAGTTTATTTTGAGCTTGATCGGCCACATCTTTTAGCTTAGGCAATGAAGACAAATCAGCTATTAAATATTGAGCCTCAATGCCATGTTCATTGAGGTCGTTCACCGCTTTTTGTAAAGCTTCTTCACGACGCGCAACCAATAAAATATTGGCGCCCGCCGCACCTAAAGCAAGAGCTATTGTTTGACCAATACCTGAATTACCGCCACTGATCAGGGCATGGCGGCCATCAAGTCGAAAAGAGTTGTGACTATTCATAAATTTTAAACCTAGCGCTAAACGTCAACAGCTTTTCCTAAATCAAACGTTATCTCAGGGTAATATTTTGCTAATCGATCATCCGCTGTGCGAGCATGTGCTTCCATGCCTTCAAGTCGAGATATACGGGCAGTGATTTCACCTATGTCACGAGCGGCTTCACGTGTCATACGCTGCCATGTGAAGGTTTTTAAAAACTTATGAACCGATAAACCACCCGAATAACGGGCTGCACCCTTAGTGGGCAACACATGGTTGGGGCCGCTACATTTATCGCCGTAAGCCACCGTGGTTTCTTCACCTAAAAACAGTGAGCCGTAACACGTGAGGTTTTCTAACCACCAATCTAAATCTTTACAATGTACCTCAAGGTGTTCACTGGCATATTTGTCTGAAAGAGCAACCACTTCTTCATTTGTATCGCACACCATCACTTCACCATAATCGCGCCATGCGGCACCCGCTGCGTCACGCGCGGTGGGCGGCAACGTTTCAATTAACTGAGGCATGATTTTCATGACTTCATGCGCTAACTTTTCACTGGTTGTAAACAACCATGCTGGTGACTCATGACCATGCTCAGCCTGCCCCACTAGGTCACTGGCAACTATGGCGGGGTCAGCCGTTTCATCAGCAATGATACCCACTTCTGATGGGCCAGCAAAAACGTCAATTCCAATTTTTCCAAACAATGTACGTTTGGCTTCTGCAACAAATTTGTTACCCGGCCCAACAATCACATCAGCTGGTTTTCCTGTAAATAAACCATAAGCCATGGTTGCAATCGCTTGCACGCCGCCTAAAGTCATGATGACATCAGCACCTGCTTTATGAAAAGCATAAAGCATGTAGGGGTGCATAGGGCCGCCACGAAACGGCCCTGAACAGGCAATAATCGTTTTAACACCTGCAGCTTTAGCAGTGGTGACGCCCATGTAAGCCGATGCAATATGTGCATAACGCCCTGCGGGTGCATAGCAACCCGCTACGTTAACAGGCAAAACCCGTTGACCAGCGGTAACACCTGAATGCAATGTCACCTCAAATTCATTGAGAGAGTCGCGTTGTGCACAAGCAAAGTCATAAACTTGTTTAATTGCAAAGTCTATATCACGCTTAACTTGATCAGGAATGGTGGCACTGATTTCAGCAATTTGTTCAGCTGTCACAATCGGGCTACTGCCATGCCATTTATCTAGTTTTTCAGCGTAGGCTAAAACAGCTTGCTCGCCATTTTTTTCTATTTCAGCCAACATTTCAGTTACAACGGCTTGGGCAACGGCGGTTTCTGTTTCGGGTGTTTTAGATGCTTTTTTGATATAACGAATTGACATGGTTTAAATACCTTAAAATATAAATGTAAGCGCTTACATTTTACTAGGAAAACAAAAATAATACTTGTTTTCCTAGTAATTTATTATTTAATAATTATTTAATATTATTTGCAAAATCACGCAATTTTTTATCATCCATAACCATTTTCATATATTTATCATTAATATAGTCTTTGGCTGGTGGGACTGTTTTTATAGCACCAGTAGATTGCATAAATGTAGCTATTGCGTTGAACCACTGGTCTGTTTGTGACAAACCATTTGCATTATCCATCAGGTTCAGTTGCTGAGCCAAATTGAAAGTAGGGCGTGTGTCAAATTCCTTTTTCATTGAAGCTTCAGATATAGAAACTCCACCAAGGGCGTAGAACTTTTTCATCATTTCAATTGCCTCTGGCTGGTTTGAATTCATCCAGCTCCAGGCTCTTAGGTAAACTGCCAAAAATTTCGCTACATTTTGGGGTTGTTCTTTTGCATATTCACCACGAACAATTAAAGCACCAGGGACAACTGCGCCACCGTCTTTACCAGTGCAAATAACTTTGGCACCCACTTTCTCTTCAAGCGTATAAATGTTGGGTGCCCAAACACCACCTAAATTAGCATTATCAGAAGACATAGCAGATATAATTTCACCCTGCCCCATGTTTTTAATGGTGACGTCTGATTTAGTTAAACCATACTTTTTTAGGCATGACTGAACAGCATAATCACCCGTAGAGTTACCGGTCAAAACGATTGTTTGCCCTTTTAAAGATTTGGGGTTTGCTATAAAATCCGCAGCCGCTTTGGGTGTTGCTAATAATGCATTACCTACAGACTCATCATTAGAAATACCTATTGTTTCAATACCAAAACGAACAAACCCTAAAACAGCAGGTACTGAACCAGTTCCTCCAACATCCCAAGATTTAGATGCAGACGCTGCTATTTGTGGCACACCGGCAGGAAAAATACTGAAGTCAGGCTTAAGGCCCAATTCAGCCCACCAATTCTTTTCAGTTGCTACGTAAAAAGGTAATGCCCAATAAACAGCAGGTTGGTAACTGATTTTAATTTCAGTTAGTGCGTTACTCTGAGCATTCACCTGACTTATGCTCGATGTTGCAATAACGGCTGCACCAAATACATATGATAGTGTTTTTCTTAATTGCATTTATATCTCCTCAGAAAAATTAAAATGTAAATCAATGATCTACGCCTAAATTTTGTTCTCTCAACAATCTCCATATGTGACTTCGTAAATGAACAAATGAACTTAAATCCATTACATCTTCAATACGAGGGTGATTGTCCCAACCTTCTTTTTCACGAACAGACTTAATATCTATTACATCTCTAATTAACCCTGGGCGTCGAGACATAACAACAACACGATCTGCAAGGTAAACCGCTTCTTCAACAGCATGTGTAATAAACAATACTGTTTTTGGGTTTTTACGTGCTAATCGAACTAACTCTTCTTGCATAACGACTCGCGTCTGTGCATCTAAAGCACCAAAAGGTTCGTCCATCAGCAAAACTTCAGGCTCTAATACATAAGCACGCGCAATCGCTACACGCTGTTGCATTCCCCCAGAAAGTTGATGTGGAAAGGCTTTTTCATAACCCTCTAAACCCATCAAAGCAATTAAAGGTATGATTTTTTCATTTCTTTGTGTTGATGAAAAATTCATTGATTTCAAACCAAATTCAATATTTTCGTAAACTGTTTTCCACGGAAATAAAGCAAACTGCTGGAAAACTACAGCTCGATCAGGGCCTGGACCCTTGACCTCTTTACCCGCAACAGTTATGCGCCCTTTGGTTGGCATTTCAAGGCCTGCGACCATTCGCATGCAGGTTGTTTTACCGCACCCAGATGGACCAACAATTGCAACAAATTCTCTATCTGCTACGGTTAGATTAATACCGCCTACTGCTAAAAATTCTTTACCGCCTTGTTTGAAGCTACGCTCAACCGATTCAAAAATAATATCAGCCATAAATTAATTTTCTCTGTAGTTAACAGCAAGTTTTTCAGCTTGCCTCAGTAGTACGTCAATGAACAAACCTATAAGTCCGATTGCAATCATTCCAGACATCACAATATCAGTTTGAATACTTGCTTGACCCTTAACCATCATGTAACCGACTCCACTTGATGCCACAATGAGCTCTGCACCAACCAATGACTGCCATCCCAACCCTGCGGAAATTCTTAGGCCAGCAACAATTGAAGGTATTGCTGCAGGAAACAAAACTTCGATCATGAGTCTAATTTTTCCTGCCCCTAACATCTTGGCCGCTTCAATAAATTTTTTGTCGACTTGAATTGCACCACGATACGTATTGATTAAAACAGGTGGAAAAGCACCCATAAAAATAATCAAAATAGGGCCGCCAATACCCGTACCAAACCATAGGGCTGCAAATGGCACCCAAGCAATCGGTGCAACGAAGCGAACACTGTCAAAAATAGGTGTGATTACCTTTTTTGCAAAATTAGACAACGCCATCAATAACCCTAATGGCACACCTATAGCAATGGCCAATAAAAAACCATACAGATATCTTTGAAAGCTTGATGCAACATGCATGAGCAACGTGTAACCAGAAAATGGCTCGTTCATTAAATTTATTATTTTTATAATTACTTCATGAGGCATCGGTAGAAATATTTTTGGAGCCCAACCAAAGTAAACTGCCCCATACCAAATGCCAATAAAGCATGTAAACCCTAGGCCTGACAACAATATTAATTGACTGGTTTCTAAGCGATCAACATGATTCATGAATGCCTCCAGGGTATGACTATGGACTCGGCTTTTGCAAGCATTTGTGTCATAGACCATCCAGCTAATGCAACACACATCATTCCAACCAAGATCATGGCGGGGTTAATATCTTGCGCAGCTGCATTCAAGATTGAACCTAACCCCAGCACAGCACCAACAAGTTCAGCGGCAACAAGAGTTGTCCAGGAAGCCTGCAACGACAATCGCAAGCCTGTAAAAATCATAGGTAAAGCTCCTGGAATTAAAACCTCTCGATAATAGGCAAAGCGGCTCACACCTAGCATTGCAGCTGCTTCGCGTTGTGGTGTTTCAATTGAACGAACGCCCGCAAAACTATTGATAACAGAGGGTACGAATGCAGCAAAGAAAATAACCATTACTTTTGCTGAGTTGCCTAAACCCAACCAAACGATAGCCAACGGTATCCAGGCCAATGGCGGTATTGGACGCAGCAATAAAAAAACAGGGTTTACAAAGGCTTCTATTTTTCTATTAGCACCCATCAAAATACCTAGCAGTATGCCAACTGATGATGAAACAACAAAACCCATTGTCGGTAGTTGTCAACAAAGATGTCCGTTCTTTCATGCGGCCTGCTTTAAATTTATTGATTCATTAATGTGCTCTTTTGGTGGGTTTAACCAAACTTCATTAATGGGTTGCCAGTTACGGGTGGCTCGGTTGTTCCAACGCTTTGGCATGTCACGTTTGGCTTGCTCATACACGTGATGGCGTTTGAGTAATATCTGCTGATCTTCGCCTCTTTGACGCTGTGCTGG
>Ga0209390_10000568_pt1 | contig 73593 bp, 58 predicted proteins | sample BON01_FD_187212 | JGI IMG/M metagenome (GOLD analysis project Ga0209390, IMG submission 187212) | Freshwater microbial communities from Lake Bonney liftoff mats and glacier meltwater in Antarctica - BON-01 (SPAdes) (version 2) | ecosystem: Environmental > Aquatic > Freshwater > Ice > Glacier...
CTCCGCCGATCGGCACCCGAGTCGGTTTTGTTCGTGCGCGCACCCTTGCGAATTTCAGCTTCTCGCCGAGCATTCCGTTCGCTGCGATTGTTCGTCGGTTCGACTTCAGGGTGCTCAACAAACACGAATAAACAATCAACGTTATCGACCAACTCCTGCTGAGAATAAACGTGCCACCCACCTTGAAGTTGAAAGTCGAGTTCATCAATCGGTTTGCGACAAAACCAGTTGCTTCAGGACGGAGTTTTTACTGAAGCTCGGGATTCGCGGCGAGTCGTGCGGAAGGCGTGGCGAGAAGGTGCAAGGCCCGCTTCATTGCGGAAGCGTTTGCGGAAATTCTTCACCAAATCGAACCACGTGTCTTCGCTGCAGTCCAGACGATCCAGAATCGGAGCACACGCCGCTGGAATCGCTCCGCGCTTGTCCGTGCGAAACTGACGACCAGTCCAGCAATTCCAGATAATCATCCAGCGACATCGGCAGACAGCCCTTGTTGCCCGCTCGACGATCGGTCTCCTTCCCACGCACTTTCTTACGCTTCGCTTCCAGCGGTATCGGAGCCAACCAGCCGGCTTTCTCACGGTGTTCAATCCGATGATCCTGAGCATCCGATGTCCAAACTTCAGCCGCAGACGCACGATCTTCAATGCGTTCTTTGACGCTGGTGAAGTCGCTGGTCTCCGGAGTTTCCGCAATCCCCGCTCGAATTGGATTCAAATCCACATACGCCATGCCGCCATGCATGCCACAGGCGAGGAAAAAGGGTCAGAGGAAAAAGGGTCATCAGAGGGAAAAAGCAGAGGGAAAAAGGGTCAGGAGCCTAATTGGTGGCATGGGTAAACTTGCGTGGTCGGCCTCGTTTTCGTAGTGTCGATTCAAGGTTGTATTGACGTGCGGTTGTTTCGACCCAACCGACATCACCATAAGGCTGGCCCCTGGCGATGCTTCGCTTCAACTGCTCTGCCTCCTTTTCGCTCACCACCCGATTCACTCTTTCGAGCCAATTAGGAAGACGCGGTATCGGCCATTTGGCGAGCTTGATCCCACAGTGTCCACCCAACCAGTTGAATAGCCCTCCGAACCTCCAGTCCTCCGCTTTTTCCACTAACACTGCGGCCAAAGCATTGCGTTCAGTCAACTGGGAACTTCTGCAGTCCTTCGTTCAAGACCCGCTCGAACGCTTCATAGTCGCCATCCTTGTGAAAAATCGCGTCTCGCTGATTACCACGATTTAAAGCATGCTAAAGATGTCCTGCAACATCGGCACGTGGTGGTCGCGGCATCTTGGTGGGCTGTTGAAGTTCTGATGATGTCATGACCAAATTACCTAGTCAACCTTTTTGGCTCCTGACCCTTCCTGACCCTTTTCTTTTTCTTTTCTTTTTCCTGCAGCGATGCGCACCGGCCGTTCGAAAGAGCATCACGACTTGTCGAGTTTTTGAAAGATATCACGCGATCGTCCGCAAATGGAAAAACCGGGTGCTGAAAATGATTCAGCAGTCCGGTCTGAGCGTTGGCTATGGTGAAACGTCGTCTTCTGTCTTACGGAACCTGAACAACTTCACCATTGCCGCGAGTTACCAGACCAGCGAAGTGAACGAGGTCAACATTTTCGCTGATGAACGAGACGCTGCCATCCCCGAAGAGAAACTGAGCACCGCCAGTGTGGAAGGAGAATGCCTGACCCGTCCCCTGAACCCCGTATGCTCCACCTGGGTAAGATTCCGCACCGACGTCATAGCCGTTCGTGGCATTGAACGGAGTGGTTCCACCAAGGCCCGAGCCGTCGGCTTTTTGGCTCATGACCAGAATGTCGCTGGCTGGGCGGCACCATCCGCCGGAATTCACACGGTTGGTTGGAACAGAACCGAAAGCCTTCAGGCCTTTTCGGTAAACGGTCGGTCGGCCAGCCGATTCGATGACAGAAATGGTGTTTGAAAGGCCGTCCGTCACGTCGCGGAATCTTGCATCGGTATTCTGGGCATGCATGCCGGCGAAGTATTTGTTGGCCGGTGCGGTCGGATCCGAGAAGTTGCCGGTGATTGGAAATGTTGCCTGTGAGGCTGTAGGAACATAGAGATTGATCCCGACGTCCACGCCTTTGGACAAGGCATAGTCAGAAGTTGCCACCATGTTGGCCGTATATCCGAAAGGTGTCGTGGTTCCATCCGGATCTCCGTCCAGCCGCAGGTTAGTAGCAGCTGAAGGACATTCGAATGCAGGCAGTCGAGTACTAACCACCGCACGCTGAGTCACATTCGGATCACTCCATTGCAGTGCCTGGTTGTACTGTGTGTAAAGATTGGCCTGTTCCAGCTGTGGCAGGATCTTTACGAATCCGGCCAAACGTTTTGTGCCCGTCCCTGGAGGACGACTGCTGACCGGCAGAACGCCGTAGATGTCAGCGAAGTTGTGAATGGCCAGACCAAGCTGCTTGAGATTATTCTTACACTGAGTTCGGCGAGCGGCCTCGCGAGCCTGCTGAACTGCGGGAAGCAGCAAAGCCACCAGAATGGCGATGATGGCGATGACGACAAGCAGTTCAATCAGCGTGAACCCCTTGCGAACTTCATGGCGCGACGGAGACAGCTGATATACGGATAACTTCTTCATGACTCTTGATACCTTTGCTTAAAAATTCACTGTGAGCGAGGCAACATTGCTGCTCAGATTGTCAGAGAAAAAAGAGGGACAATTAGTGGTCCTGAGAACCGACGTTCACTTCTTCTTCAGTTCAATTGGAGGAAGAGTGGACTCAAACGCGTTAATGACAACTTTGAGGCCCGATGTTTCCGGATTGGCATAACGCCCGGGAAGAACATTGGCACCTCGAACCATGCTGCCGCCGCTGTCAATCACTTTGAACCACACCACACTGGCCTTGTAATCACCGGCCGGAGCGCCGTCGGCAGTTTCATAAGTTCCCAGGGCAAAGCTTCCCCCTGCGGATGTGGTGGCGGATGGTCGAACCGTCTCAGGAAAATTGGATCCTGTCGGAAACAAAGTTACCTCAGCACCTTGAACAGGTTGGCCATCCAGCATCAGCGTTCCTGAAGCCGCGACGACCTGCTCCCATGGCTTAGCAGCCTCCCCGCACCCGCTGATCAGCAGGCAAAGCAAAACCTCGCAAAAAGCTGGCGGGATATTCCTGGCCGGCATTTTCAGATCCTTAAATGTCATTTCTCAAACTCCTTGTTTGGCATCTCAATGTGTGACCTGTCGAATACAACATCGACTAGGTCGTGTATATTTATTCTGTTGACAAGGTACCTTTCAGGAATGTTCGCAACAATCCTGAGTGGCCAGTACCTTCAATCAGCATAAATGACCGCTCTTAATTGCAAATGTTCAAGTAAAACGTTTTATTATCTATCTACTGGGTAGGATATTATCAGGGCCGATTGACGCAAGAGGAATTCTGAAGTTTTCCGGAAGCCACTTCACTTCACAATATGAAGTCATGTTCAGTTTTCAGTGCGCGGCCCGTGGTTCGTGGCGAAAGTCGGTGCTTACCGTTTCGCTGCTTATCGAGGTCGAAAGTCAGATCACGTAGTCAGATCACGTAGTCAGTCTCCGGCATGAAGACTCGCACCGAACGCGGGTGAACATAGATGGTGTCGTTCAGTTTCAGGCCCAGTGCCTGAGCGCGGTAATGAGTCACGTCCACATTGAGTTCCACACCGAACTCGGCGACGGCCAGGCGAACCTTCAGCACAGAACCTGCTGGGTTAATCTGCTTGACAGTACCCAGCAGAGAGGACTGCGACGGGCTGCGATCCAGATCCAGTTCGTGCGGCCTCACATAAGCCGTGGCGTCACGAGGCTCATCGTGCTGATAGCCATCATACTGCAGACTGAACGGCCCCATCTGGACTCGACCTGCCTGAACTCGACCGTGGAACACATTCACATTGCCCAGAAAATCCATCACGAATGACGTGGCTGGATTATCGAAGACCGCCTGAGGAGTGCCGGTCTGCTCAATGCGGCCCTGACTCATCACCACAACCTGATCGGCCATTTCAAAAGCTTCTTCCTGATCGTGTGTCACGAAGACCGTCGTCACATGCATTTCTTCATGGAGCTTTCGCAGCCACGTTCGTAGCTCCTGTCGCACTTTGGCATCCAGCGCGCCGAACGGTTCGTCGAGCAGCAGCATCCGGGGTTTGACTGCAAGAGCTCGTGCCAGCGCGACACGCTGACGCTGGCCACCTGACAGCTCGGATGGATAACGCTGTCCCAGTCCCTCGAGTCGCACCAGATGCAGCAGCTCGTTGACGCGATCACGAACCTCCGGCTTCGGTGCGTTTCGGACTCGCATGCCGAACGCCACGTTCTCAAACACCGTCATGTGGCGAAACAGGGCATAATGCTGAAACACAAAGCCCACTTCGCGATCGCGTGCCGATCGCTCCGTCACGTCCTCTTCCTTAAACAGGATCGTTCCGGAATCGGCAGTCTCCAGTCCTGAGATAATTCTCAGCAGTGTCGTCTTTCCGGAACCGGAAGGACCGAGCAAAGCGGTCAGGCTGTCCGATGGGACTTCCAGGCTTACATTTTTCAGAGCGGCAAAATCACCAAAGTTCTTCGAAAGATTCTGAACGGAAATGCTCATGAGTGTTCTCCGGTCTTGTGGGTTGATTCATTCATTGAAGCTGCCACGATGCGCTCAAGTACCACCTTCAGGATCAAGGTAGAGAGGGCCATCAGAGTCAGCACTGAAGCCACTGCATAAGAGCCCGGGTTGTTGTAATCCTGAAACAGCTTTTCAACTCGCAGAGCCATGGTGTAGGTTTCGCGTTCGATCCGTCCTGAAACCACATACACAGCTCCGAACTCGCCGATCGCGCGTGCATTGCACTGGATGATGCCGAACAGCAGACCCCATTTGATATTTGGCAGGGTCACTCGCCAGAAGATCTGCCACGGTGATGCTCCCAGGCTGACAGCCGCCAGTTCTTCGTCATCACCCAGAGCCTGCATCAGCGGAATCAGCTCACGAGCAATGAACGGCATCGTGACAAAGGTTGTTGCCAGGACCAGACCCGGCCAGGCGAAGATAATTTTGATTCCGAGTGCATTCAGAACCGGAGCAAAGTAGCCGCCGCGTGAGCCATAAAGCAGGACGAGCATCAGGCCGGCGACGACCGGAGAAACTGCAAACGGAAGGTCGAGTGCGGTCATCAGGAATGTGCGGCCGGGAAAGCGAAACTTTGTCAGAGTCCATGCGGCCGCCAGTCCGCAAACCGTGTTGATCAGAACGGCCAAAGGCGCGACTGCCAAAGTCATCAGGACGGAATGGCGAGTTTCCGCGTCTTCAAAAATGTTCCTCCACCAGCCGCTGAACCCATCGGCAAAAGCCTGCACGAAGACATAGATCAGCGGCACAATAATCAGGATCAGAGCGATCAGCCAGGCCAGAGAAATCAGCAGAACGCGAAACCAGAGCGGCTCATTGGCCACCATCTTTCCGGCAATCCGCTGTGTGCGAACGGTACTAACGTGCATAGCGGCGGTTCCTTGATTCAAGCCAGTTGATGAGCATCAATGTTGCTATGGATCCGATCAGCAGCACAACCGCGATCGCTGTAGCTTCCGCGTAGTTGTAGTCCTCCAGTCGCGAGTAAATCAGCATCGGAGCGATCTCCGACTTGAACGGGATATTGGTCGAAACAAAAATGATCGAACCGTATTCTCCCAGTCCCCGAGCAAACGCCAGGGCAAAGCCGGTGTAAAGCGCGGGCATCAGAGAAGGCAGAATGACGCGTCGAAACGTTTGCCAGCGGGAGGCTCCCAGTGAAGCGGCCGCTTCTTCGATGTCCCCTTCGATGCTCGACAGCAGCGGCTGCACAGTTCGCACGACAAAGGGCAGACCCAGAAAAATCAGCACCAGCACAATGGCGAATCTTGAATAGGCGCCTTCGATGCCAAGCGGAACCAGATAACGTCCGAACCAGCCGTTCTTCACATAGAGACTGGAATAGACGAGACCCGCCACAGCCGTGGGAAGGGCGAAAGGCAGATCGATGATAGCATCCATTAACTGCCGGCCGGGAAACTGATAGCGAACAAGGACCCAGGCAAAAAGTAAGCCGAGCAGTACGTCCACGATCGCTGAAATAGCGGCCGCACCGAAGGTCAGCAGATAGGCCGAGCGGGCTCGTTCTGACCAGACAGCGGTCATGAACTCCGATGGTGTTAAGGAGATTGCTTTGGCAAGACACGCCAGCAACGGAAGAAACAGCAGGATCGTCAGCCACCCCAAAGTCACAGCCAGCCCTGGTCCAAAGCCAGGAAGCGGACTGCGGCGTTTGCCAAACATGTTGCGGACTCCAATAAAACTAAGATAGTACCCTCGACGCGCTGTCGTCAGGCCCGTTTTGGATTTCTCGTCAGCCAGCATGGCGTTCGTTTTTTGAGATCCGTCTTCGCTCAAGACGATCGATCTGAACCACGACTCCGTCCTGAACAATGATCTGCACATGTCCATACCGAAGATTCCGCAGAGACTCCCGCACCTGGGAAAAGCGTTACTTTGGCTCGGTCGATCAATAATTGTCGCCTTTCGCTCCGCGAAAGTAGCGTTCTTTCGCGGAGCGAAAGGCGACGATCAGACACTTAGCGATCGAGCGTTACTTATTGCCCTCGTAGATCTTGTCGAACTCCGCACCGTCGGCGAAGAACTTTGTCTGAGCGTCGTCCCAGCTGGCCGCAACTTTTGTCACAGGAAACAAATCGATGGTTGGGAACGAGGCTGAGTTCGCAGCGAGAACGGCAGCATCGGACGGACGGTAGAAATGCTTTGCAATCACGGCCTGACCTTCGGGTGTGTAGAGGAACTTCAGATAGTTCTCCGCAGCCGCCCGGCTTCCCTTTTTGTCGACGTTCTCATCCACAACCGCGACGTGAGGCTCTGCCAGAATACTGGCCTCAGGGAACACCAGCTCCAGTTCGCCTTTGGCTTCTGTGATTTCCAGATGAGCCTCATTTTCCCAGGTCAGATGCACATCACCGATCCCCTTTTGAGCAAAGGTCGTCGTTGCGCCACGTGCGGCTGTGTCCAGCACAGGAACCTGCTTGTACAACTGCGTGACGAAGGCACGCGCGTTTGCTTCTGTACCGCCCTTGTGAAGCACGCTGCCCCAGGCAGCCAGAAACGCCAGCTTGCCGTTTCCGGACGTTTTCGGGTTCGGCGTGATGATCTCGATTCCTGAACCCACAAGGTCAGACCAGGCCTTGATGTTCTTTGGATTTCCCTTGCGAACCACAAACACAATTGTGGACGTGTAGGGCAGACTTCGATTGGGGAAAGCGTCCTCCCAACCATCTTTAATCAGACCCCTCTTGTGTAGCTGCTCCGTATCGGACCACATCGCCAGCGTGACCACATCGGCTTCCAGTCCGTCGATCACGGCCCGTGCCTGACTGCCGGAACCGCCGTGAGACTGCTTGATCGAGACCTCGTTTCCGGCAGCCGTCTGCTGAGCGGTGAACTTCTCGTTCAGCTCCTTCCACAATTCCCGAGTGGGGTCGTAGGAAACATTCAAAAGCTCAACCGGCGTTGAAGCAGCCCCTGACCCCGGTTCGGACGATGCTGACGCTGACGGTGAATCGCCAGAACCACAGCCGACAGCTGCAAGGGCGACAGAGAACAGCAAAAAGAGGGAATTTTTCCGCATGAAAGTCATTCCAAACATAAAACCATCACTAGGTAGGTGATAGTTAAGGCCAAAAAAAAGTAGAGACAGTTAAATGCCATCTCCGTAGTTCAATTCCGGCGTGAAAACTTCCTCTCGACGAACGATCGCACCCTGAAACACGCTGGCAAGCGTCGCGCTGTCCATCAGGCGAGCGATGTAGTTTCGAATATCCAGCATCACGCGGCGAAAACGGCAAACACTTTCCTGAGAACACGGTTCATAATCTGAAGTGGAAACACAGGAAATTGGGGCCAAAATTCCGTCAAAATGTCTTACAATTTCCCCCATTGTGATTTCTTCAGGCTTCTTCGCCAGCACAAACCCGCCATCACGACCGGCAATGCTTTCGACCCAGCCGCGCGACTTCAGATCCAACATGATCTGTTCCAGAAACCGCCGCGGAATGTCGTTCTGTTCGGCCAGCGTCCGTATCGAAATCGGCCCCTGGCCGCGATACGCCACGAGGCTGAACAGAGCCCGCAACGCGTAATCTGATTTTCTTGAAAGTCTCATCGACTCAACAACTCCGCCCGTTCAATAAATACTACCCATTTGATCGTGTTTTATCGGTGAACGCTGGATAACGCAACTGAGGAATACGAACTTCTTGCCGGAGACAGTAAATTGGGCGATCTTGCGGGAACGGCATTCCCTGGGCCTGTTCCGTCAGAAAAGGGTGCAATGGCGTGGACTTAAGCCGTAGCGGAAGTCGCCAAGACTTTCGGCACCCTGGGGTTTGAAGGCAAAACCGAAACTCCTGGCGAGTTCCGCTACAAGAATGTTCCGCTACAAATTGAGCGGCACTGCAAACGGAAATCAGCAGCCCACCAGCGGCCAGTTATTCTTCCGCAACACTGACCATGACGACTGCGCCTGCAATCTCGGGTGCTGGTGGGACTTTTGATCCTGCCGGAACCGAGACCGGTTCCGTCTGAGCCATGCACGCTGTGCACATGTCTTCCACGACCCATTTGAACGACGGGACCGTCTTCGTCACCGTCTTCTTCATCAGCTTGCGTTTGGTGACAATGTCGCGTCCACATCCGGGCACCCATGAGGTCCAGACGAGTTTCTTCGGCTGAGTGCAAATTTCCTTGTCACCTTCGCCTTTGCCGCAGACCATTTCACAATGTTTGCATTCGGGATGACTTGGTCCGGGCACGCAGACATCTTCACATTCCATGCCCCAGCAGGTTGTCGTGATCTTCTTTTCGTCCTTCACGAGCCGACAGATTTTGCGGCACTGATTGGCGTGGCAGCCGCAGCCTATGCAGGAGCGTTCGGCCGCGAAGGAAGAATTCTTCAGCATCGGAGCAACGGATGCCGCCAATAGCGAGTGCAGGAACAGTCGGCGAGTAGATGACTTCATGGAAGCAACGCCTTTGGCTGCGAGGACTGAATTTGAGATCACAGATTTGAAATTTCAAAGTCCAGACACAATCTGTGAGGTAAGGAGAGACACCCGAGAAGTCTTTACCAGTTGAAGTCAAACCGCATTGCGAGCAGATCAGACTGAGTATCGCCAAAGGTCGTCTGGGCTGTTGTTACTGGATGGATCCAGTCAAACATCACTCGCGTTCGATCGCTCCAGTACCAGTTGAAACCGGTGGTCAGGTCGTTGTACTCACCCTTGTTGAACTCGTTGAGATTCAGGTGCGAGTAACGGGTTTTCATTTCCCACGCACCCGGGCTGATGGCACCGGGAACCATGAAGAAATTTGAGTACGGTACGTTGCGTCCGAACTGAGCTCCGTGCTGACCGAAGCGTTCGTAGATTCGGTTTTCGCCTGTCAGAAAATAGCTGAGATGCGCGTAGCCGCCGTGCGCCATTTCTGCCCCGCCGGTATTCATGTCCACGCTGGTCAGGTAGGCTTCGCTTTGCAGCGTAACGGAGCCCATGACAGCCGCGAATTCAAGATTTCCGGTGGTGTAAGCATCTGCATCCAGGGTGCCGCTGTCGATGATGCGTGGCCCTTCTTTAATCTGCGGCCGTGCTCGGAAGCGGACTTTATTGTCCTGATCGTCGGTGTGCAGTATGCCGGCCCCCGTGTGAATCAGGTACCGCCCGTTGGACGGTTCATCATAGAACGGCAGCCACGTCACGCGACCGCTGACACGGTAACCCTGATTGTCGTCGATGCGTTCTTTCAGACCTTCGCTGATGCTGTCAAAGAAGACACCCGTGGCCCACGTAACACTTTGGTCGTCCGTGCAATTGTAAAGTGCCACGCCCACTTCCCGGTCGGCAGTGAACACACCCTGAGTCGGAATCGACCGTTCCATGAAGATATTATTCGTGTCGTTGGTCACTTGTTCCAGACCAAACGGCACGAAGAAATTCCCAATGCGGACTCGTCCAAGCCCGGGGATTTCATTCATGGAGAAATAGGCGTCTTTGACATCCGGCGAGACCACATCGCCTGGGGGACTGGTACCAACCGTTTCCGGCTCCAGAGTCATCTGGAGGCGGAAATCGCATTGTCCATAGCCCGTTCCGTCGGCGACAAGTCGCAGGCGGCGGAATTCGAAGTAATCGCTTGTGCCCGGACCGCTGGTCGGTGAAATCCCCGGGTCGGCATTGGCCCAGTTGATGTAATCCAGCTGCACATGGCCGCCGAGCTTCACTGTCCACTTGTCGGTGGACAGATCCTGCCAGCCTTCGGCTTTCTTTGTTTCTTCGTCCTTCTTTTTTTTCTCAGCGTCAGCTCGTTTTTTTTCACCCGCCTCAAGCTGATCGATGCGCTTCTGCAGACGACTGAGTTCTGACGTGAAGGTGTCAGCGCCGGCGTCGCTCTCTTCGGCGTCGGCTGAGTCAGCAGCAGCAGCAGGTTCTTCTTCAGAAGCTTCGGAGGCTTCCGCGAGCAGGAAGTCCGGCGCGGTCAAAGTGGATCTGTCACTTTGGGTGATAAGCCAGTCGGGCGTCGTCCTGGATGCGTCTTGTGGAGCGGAGAAAGGTGACCGGTCCTGAGCCACTGCAGCTATGCTCAGGCTACAGCAGACCGCCAGTCCGCCTATAAACCTGAGTCGATATGTTGGATTGGGCAGGACCATGAAACCTTTGCCTTCCGTGACGATTGGGCAGAGACCTGATTCTGGAACGAAGATCGTCGTTCGTTAGGAATCATCTCCGGCCTCCGGTTGTCCGGTCAGCTGGGATATGCGACATCACCGGTCAGTTGGGATATGCGACATCAGTGGTCAGTTGGGATATGCGACATCAGTGGATGTGGCAGGAGGATGAGTCGTGAAAGTAATCGGAGCCGTGATGTTCGTTGCTGCAACTCCTGGCGGCAGAAACAGTTTTCGCTGTTCGGTGAAGAAATCGATTTTTCCGATGACAGGCAATTGATGCCGAACTTCGCCCCTGCAATCAGTGTAACCTGCACAATCACTACAGTCGGAGGGCGGGGCTTTGGCACCGTTGGTCATGCGGTCGAATTCCGTTAGACTGCAGATCCACTGAAAGACCTACAGATCTGAATCCATAAGGCGGCCTGCAACCATGAACTCCGAGGACATTATTCCTGACCGTGACGATCGGGGAAAAAACAATCCTGCACGTTTCATTGCCAGGGAAATCCTGAACAGTCTCGAAAATCTCATTCAGGAAGCGCAGGCCAGCACTCGACCGCTGGAAGTCGAGCCCTTTCGATCGCGGCTGTTCGAGTTCTTTGTCACCGCTGACAGCGCTGGTTTAATCTCTGATGAAACTCAGACGCCCGCGTTTGAAGACATCGACGAAGACGCTGATGAAATGGATCTTTCAGCCGACAGTCTTTGTCGGCTGCTCGCCCGTCGCTGGGGACTCGACATGGCCGCTCGCGAAGCCCAGGCTCTGCAAACGCGTCTGCCCGCGGACCAGCTTGAACGGATGCGCCTGCTTTGGTCCGTGATGCGTATGTGGATCGAATGGAGCTATGCGTGGCGACGATGGACCGAGTTCCATTCGCCGCCCACGGAATCGTCGGTGTGAACCTGACTGGACAGCGCCATGTCTGCAGAAATGCGGTGTTTTGAATCATCGGCCGAAACGCGCCAGCGTCCGGTTTTTTAATGTTTCCCCTGCATAAACCGGGTGCTATCGCACTGCAGCTGATCAACATATGGCGCTGTCCGGCTAATCCGCAATGATCCGCGCGGTCTTCACGTAATCGAGTTCCGGGAAATTCTCCTTGAGGTACGAATTTCCGACGCGTGTGATCTGCAACTGATCCGGTTTTTCACCGTAGCCGGAGAAGATCGCATCCACTTTGTCGAGCCCCTCAATGACCTCACCAATTGGCGTGAAACCCTGTGAGTCGAGGAACGCATTGTCGATGAAATTGATGAACACCTGAGTCGTGCGGGAGTTTGGCCCGGACGTCGCAAAGGTCATGTATCCGCGTTTGTTGCTTTGTTTCGCGCGGTCATCCGGGATGTGCTGCTTCCACTTTTCATTGGCCGCCGGATCACCACTGATTCCAAACTGCACCATGAAGTTTTCGACAACGCGAAAGAAACGGCATTCGTCGTAAAATCCAGCAGTCACCAGCTCATGAAATCGCTGTGCGCCGACCGGAGCCCAGTCTCGATGAACCAGCAAAACAAAATCGCCAGCCGAAGTTTCGAACTTCACCTTGTACGTTCCCGTGGTCGGTGCCAGCGCCTGAGTTTCTGATGTCGGCTCTACGGGCGGTGGCGGAATCACAGGGGGCTCGGACAGTTCCTTCTTTGTTTTTTCTACGTCCGCGAGAGAATCAAGAACGGAGCGTGGCTGGCTCTCGTTGGCCCCCGAGCATCCAATGAAGCAGCAAGCTGCAGACAGCAGAAGAAAGAAAGCAGTGTTTAAGGGCAGGCGAAAAAGCATTGCAGAAAGAATCCTGTGGAGAAGTTTGCGCCGTGAACGCAGCGCGGCCGAAGAACCGTGAATGGGTGAACCCAGAAATGTCATAAGCCTGCCCGCGTCAAATTCCTCTCAGGGAAGGCAGCGGAGCACGACCAGTAAAGGCTTGCCAGTGTTGTGGGCTTTTTGAAACGCCTGAAGCAGGTCATTATAAATCCAAAAACCGTGCTGCGTGACTTTTTGCTGATCTTCCCGAACTTTCTGATCCCGCGTTTTTTTCTGCGGAGCCGCCAGTTTAAGGGAAACGAGGGCCCCAAGGGTCAGAAAAATTATTGCATAACGCATCATGAATCGGTTTCCTCCGCCTTATGAACGTTAATTGCCCTTCATCTGCATATTTTGAAAAATTTCCCGTCGTTTCGCCACCCACCATGTCCACACAATACCTGATGCGCGAGAAGTTAAGAGTCAGGGCCACGGGTTTCTGCAGGAGCAGACGTCCACGGAACTGTCTCCATGGATCGCAGGGGTCGGCTGTGCAGGCGGAATTCGTCAGGAATTGAAACCGAAGTGGGCGGATTATGTTGGGTAGCGAACCTTTCCCCGTCTGATTCCCGGATTCCCTGGCAAACAGCATCTCCTCCTGGGTTTTTCTCAATCCGTTGAGAAGAATCATCCGAGTGAAGGACGAGATGACCTCTGTGCACCAGGGGGAGTCCTGCGCTCCGACTGGATGTTCGGAATAGGAAAAAGAGGCTGGCAGCAGGACGGGTTCTGCTGGAACGCCTCAAACCAGAAAATCGTGTCAGGGTCATTTGTACCGGTGAGTTTCTCAGGTCTGTCTGCAGTTAGGTAACAGCCCCATGCTATTGAATACATGGCTTTCAGCCGCTCGACGTCAGTTCAATTTGAAAACCAGCACACGACGAGTGGCTCGCACCGCCGCCGGCAATCCTGGCAGTGTCGAGTCGCTGGAAGTTCGTTCTCTGTTGACAGCGCTTGTGATCAATCCGGATACCAGGGCAGCCTTTACAAACGCTGCGGGCGGGATCGAGGTTGATAATGCCGACATGGTTGGCAAAGACGCCTTGGTCATCGAAGGCTTTACAATTTCCGCAACGTCGGGCGATGCGATCTCGATCAATCTCAGCGGGATCACGCTGAAGAGCCTCGCGATTGAATCGATTGTCGTCAGCCAGTACAGAACACTGGGGATGAATATCGATCTGGCCAACGTCACGGGCCTGCGTACGATTGCGATCGAAGATGTCAATGTGAGCGGAAGCCTCAGAGGCCTTGACCTGACTCTAAGAAACACCGACGTGTTTGCGATTACCGTCGATGATTCGACCATCGCCGGGATTCGTATCGATGCGATCGCGGGCTCTGATATTCAGAACGGTCTGATCACCGAATCCACGATCAATGGTGGTTCTGGTGTTGAAGGTATCCTGCTGAATGTAAACGCAGGCACGGCTGATAATTTTCACATTGAAAATAATCTTCGGATCGCGTCCGTAAATCGCGACTTTGTGCGAATCAATTCCACGAATGCTCCTGTGGATGGACTGACCATCCAGAACAATCAGATTGGCACAGTCACTCAAGGCGCCGGTCTGGTCTTTACGGCAGATGGCGACACTTTTGTTCAGCCAATGACGCTGACCAATAATTCCACTCAGGGCGAACTGATTCAGACATTTCAGTTTGATGTATCAGGCATTGGTCTGCAGTTCGACGACAATCCGGTGACAGGCAAACCGTTCACCGTTCAGGGCACATCCGGAACGCTGACGGGCCTGACATCGGCAGTGCTCAGCGCTAACAAGCGAGTGCTGACGCTCACATTTAACACAGATACAACGAATCCCGCCGCGGAAACATTTGCTCCGGGCGAAACCCTGCGATTTGTAATCGACGTCGACCTCGCCGGGCCACAGCCAGCCGCTATTTTTGGTGACGACCTGATCGGTGCGGATATTCGCGCGACTCTCACCGGCAATCGATCAATTGCCGGACAGATGATCGGTGATCCGAACAAACTGACGTCCTCAGAATTTGCGATTGGTCCACGGTCGGCCGGAACTACTCAGGGGATTTTAATTGATCTTACGAATTCGCCCGCGACCAATATGATCATTGCCAGCAACACGGTCCTTGGTGCGCCGGGCCATGCGTTGCAGATTGATGCCGACCGATACAGCGATGTGACAGGCGTCATTCGCGAGAACATCCTGAATGGAGCCGGGAGAGACGGTATCCGCCTCGATATGGAGGACAGTAACTTCACTGGAGCTGTCATTGATAACGAGATTCAGGGGAACGGTCAGAACGGGATTTCGGTGCTTCCTGTTGTGTCTCGGTCGGGCCGAGTCGAAGCTGTGCTCGATGCCAGTACGGTGATCGTGACATCTACCAATCACGGACTTTTGACGGGTGATCAGATCATCCTGCAGGGGCTTGTGAATGATGATCCGACAGTGAATCATCCGGGCAACGGTCTGCGAACCGTCACTCGAATTGACAATGACCGGTTTGCCCTTCGGTACCTTAATTCCTCCAACGTTCTGACTCCTGTCGACGGCACGGCCAATGGGGTCCGGTACGTTGGCGGAGGCACTTGGTACGCGCCCGACTTCCAACCGGACGGATCAGCACGCGGTCTTGTCACCGTCGACATGCAGACGACAATTCCAACCGGAACTGTTCGCGCTGCAACGAATGCCAGCCTGGTCGTCATCACGTCGCCAGGCCACGGTCTGGTGACGGGGCAGTCGGTTCGAGTCAGCAATGTTGCCGGAAACACTGCGGCCAACGGCGTCAAGCGAATCACGGTCATCGATGCGAATCGGTTCCGCCTGAACGCAACAGCAGGAAACGGGATTTATGATACGTCTGCTGGCTTTGGCAGCTGGACAGCGAATGTGGTCACCGCCGCTTCAAATTCGGTAAATCCGTATATCACCTCGCCCGTCCATGGTCTGAAGACCGGCGACGAGATTCGAATTACGGGCGTTCTGGGAAATACGGCCGCCAATGGCACATTCAAAGTCACTGTGATCGATGCGAATCGATTCCGCGTTTCCGGAGTTGTTGGCAATGGGAATTACGGTGGTGGCGGCAATTGGGTGCGGCTTAATGACCTGACGCCGACAGGATCGCGCCTGCCGCAGCGGATCAGCGGCAACCTGGTGGCAAGCAACCGGATGGCGGGGATCTTTGTCGACGTCACGACGGGAACTGTTTTCAACGGTGACATTGTTGGCAACCGGTTCTCAGCAAACGAGCAAACCGGGCTCCACATGGAGTCCCACAGCTTTGGGCTCGGAACAAGTCTGCCGCTTAATCCTGCTCGCCCGCTTGATCTACCGGGTCTTCAGGATATTGGATTCGACGTCAATATCGGCACAAGTGCAGCGGGCGATGGCAATACGTTTGAACAGAACACACGAGCCGGCATTATGCTGGAGGCTCTGGATTATGGAACGGCCTCCTTCCGGATTCGCAATAACAGCATTTCAAAGACCCTGAACGACAGCGACACAGTGACGTCCGGTGACGGGATTGTTCTTCAGCTGACTAACGATCTGTCCCCGACAGAGGCGACAGCGTTGTTCTCTGAGTCCATCATTGATGGCAACGCGATTGGCGTGGATGACGGCGGAAATGCAGGCCACGGTTTGTTGTTTTTGATGGGGCAGCGGACCCGTATTCAGGATCTCCAGCTGACCAACACGGTTTTCCTGAATAACGCGATGGATGGTTTCCACTTTGAACGCAAGGAAAACGCACGACTGAATAGTCTGGTCATTGAAAAGAACCGTGCCACAAATAATGCGGGCGACGGCTTCGACATCAGTTCGCAGAATACAGTCCAGGACGAACTGGATTTCGCGATTAATGAAAATGTCATTGACCAGAATGCGCAGTACGGGGTCCGTATGGTGCTTCAGGCTAGCGTCAGGGTTGCAGTGGAGTTTGACCGCAACTCCGTCACCGGAAACGGACGCTCCATCAATGGTCTCGGTTTTCACCCGAACGACGGCGTTGTCGGCTCAACAGGGCTCGGTGGTGGTGTCGGAATTCTTGGCTTGAAGGAAGTTGGAATCCGCTGGTCGATGATAGATACGCACATTGACAACAATATCGGCGATGGATTCAGCATTGATGCTTTCAATCACGATGATGTGCTGACGACGACTTTCTATGCGAAGAATTCGACATTCAACAATAACACGCTGACCGGATTTCGAAACCAGGGGACTTCCTTTGGTGCTGTGACGCTGATTGGAAGCCAGTTCAGTACGAACGGCGAAGACGGCGTTCGAATGGTGTCTATTGATGACAAGAATGATACCTTCTTCCGCCGTCGCGTTGGCGGGCGTGATATTGATGTCATCGGACTTGCGAATCAGTTCGTTGGCAACGTTCAGAGTGGTATCCAGCTGGGTCAGGGTGTTTCTGCAAGCTTTGGCGATGGAGCCATCGGCAACGCCAACCTCTTCGACACCAACGGAGAAGATGGACTGAAGCTGACGCAGCACAACAGCCCACACGCGGACCGAGTGGGGCTGCGTCGATTGATCCAGACGAACAGAAACTTCTTCCGAGGAAACGGAAGCAACGGGCTCGATGTGGGTCACGACGCTTCTCAGGAAACAGGCAATACGGAACATGGGGATGAAGTTGCATCCGACATTAACGTCGTTGTGAATAACGCGGTAATCACTGGTAATCGGAGTGACGGCGTTGAATACCTCGTGGATTCAGGCCTTCGAATCGGCCGCGTAATTGGCGGTGGCCAGGACGTTGGTTATCTGGCTCGAGCTTCGATGACGGTCAGTAACAGTCGCGTGGCTCAGAATACCGGACGAGGGATTGATATTCTGAATCGGCAGTCTGAAGACAGCTATATCGCCCTGATTAATAATGATGTCCTGTCCAACCGGCTTGAGGGCATTTACGTTGTGAACAGTGCTGCAAGCGCTCAGTTGCAGAATAATTCTTCCGACGTTCTGGAGTGGACTGTGACTCCGATCGGCGGACAGATCGAAATTCGTGTTCAGGACAATCTAATTGAATCCAACGGCAACGCGACCAGCACTTCACGCGTTCCAATTGAAGACTCCGCGGGTACCAATGACCGCACAGGCGCGCCAACCAACGGGACAATCCGCAACGGCGAAGCGGTCAGCGACTGGATTCCTGCGACCGAGCAGATTCCCGGCACGCTGGGTGGCCTTGTGATTCGCGTCGGGACTGTGGATACCATTGGTCGGTTAATTTCCGCTGATGCTGGTTCAGAACTCAGCCAGTCGGGCATTGATGCCGAAGTCTGGAAGAACTCTTTTGACGGAAACTTCGGGGCTGACGTTTACTTCGACAACTTTGTTTCCGCTATCGCCCCATGGACTCGCTCCAACTTCGACGTTGCTGATGATCCGGACTTCGTTTGGAATGAGGGTTGGCGCGATCCATTGTCACGCTTCGATCTTTCATTCCGTGAAAATATCGGAAATTCGATCGACGTCGTGAACGGGTTCTCTTTTCAGGACAACTGGGAAAGCGAATTTAAATCCCGACACTTCATCGCCTCGTCTGCACCTGATCATGGTCATAATCCACTGAATGGTCCAGGCAACTGGGCCAATCCAGGCCGCAAGCGAAATATGACGCGCACGATCGGGCGCTACGACGACAGAATGGGCGGTGTTCCCGGGTCTCATGCGAACATTGCAGCGCCTGGTGGACGGTGGAGTTACGATGGCACGGGAACATCCACGTGGCGTGTTGAGTCGGATTTCGATTTCACCAATTTCTCCCAGTCCAGTTCCACCGACGGCTACAGTAATTTCTACACGGAAGTGAATCTGGCTGACGGTGAGTTTGGGGCGAGCCCATGGCCGTACCAGTGGGACACAGGTATTGATACCGGCAACTTCACGGGTCTGACGCCCTACAGTCTTAACCGTGGGGACATCTTCAATGTTCGTGCCGGGCAGTCGCCGATCGTCGCTGACCAACTGGACAACAACAACGGGTTTGTCTCGGCTTATAATCTCGGACCGGTCTCCGGTAATACGTCCGTCAACGGTCGCGCGACCAACGGCAATCTGAATTTGAATGTGAAGGGCGACCGAGACTACTATCGCTTCACTGCGGCCGGTACGGGGCCGCTGAGTGTCAATCTGGGAGCAATCGACACCTTTGGCGACAATCTTCGCATCATGATCTATGAGGTCCGTTCGACTCTTCGCACCGAAGAATATGCCCTGTTCCAGACGCCCGACCAGTTCCCGGCTTATTTCACGGCGACACCGGGCGGCACAGCAACGATGACAACGAATGTTGTGGCCGGTCGCCAGTATGTGATTGAGGTCCTTTCCGACGAAGGAACGAGCACTGGTTTCTCGTCCACAGGGAAACCGTTTAACTACGGCACCACCCGCAGTTACTCGCTCGCCATCAATGCACCGGTTGCGGCTTTCCTTGGAGCGCTCCCTGCATTCGGCGGAACTTCTTCCGGCAGCGGTTCAACGACGAGTTCTGGAACCGGATCCGGCAGTACTTCGATGGTATCTGCGCCTGTCATCGCCGCAGGGTCGATCCCGGGTGCAGCTCCGACGGCGACGTTTGTAGCTGTGTCGCCGACGCCCCGTTCGACGTCTGCCGGCACTGTGACTCTGAACTTCACTGAAGATGTGACGGGCGTGAATATCACGGACTTCCGACTGACGCGGAATGGGGTGAGCGTGCCGCTGGCCGCCTCCCTGCTGAGGAGAGTCAGCGCGACTCGATATACTCTGAACCTGGCGAATCTTTCAGCAGAAGCTGGGACATACGCGGTTACGCTTGTGGCCGCGAACTCAGGGATCAGGGACACTGACAGCGTTTTGCTGGCCAGGAACGCCGCTGTTTCGTGGATCGTCAGTAATACAGTGACAACAGGAGTTGATACTCCGGATGCAAACCTCGGTGACAAACTGGCACGCGATGCTAACGGCGTTGCGTCTCTTCGTGCGGCGGTGATGGAAAGCAATGCATCGGCCGGAGCAGACGTCATCGTTTTGGGAGCGCGTTCACACTGGCTCACGCAGGCCGGTCGTTTTGAAGATGATACGCTGACCGGTGACCTTGACATCAAGGGCGTTCTGACGATCCGCGGTGCAAGTCCGAAAACAACGTTCATCAATGCCGCAGATCTCGACCGAGTCTTCCACGTCTTCGCCGGGGCCACATTGACCCTCGAAAATATGACGATTATTGGAGGCGAGGCGTTCGACGGTGGTGCGATCTTTAATCAGGGTACTGTGATTCTGAAGAATGTGAATCTCAGGGCAAACGAGGCCTACAATCAGGGTGGCGGGATCTTCAACGCCGCCGGGGCTGTACTGCGAGCGACCGGGTCATCGATTTCCCAGAACATCGCCGGATCTCGAGGCGGTGCTGTGAACAATCGGGGAACAGCGACTTACGTCAGCACGACGATTTCGACAAACACGGCCGTGTCTCGCGGCGGTGGGCTGTTCAATGAAGGTGCTGCTGTTTCAAGCCTCATCAACGTGACCGTGGCTCGCAACGTGGCAGCATCGCGAGGCGGTGGATTTTACAGTGAGTCTTCGCGAACGACGACGCTGGGGAATTCCATTCTGGAAGCAAACTCCACGACGGCTCGCATACCAGGGACGAATGCCACGATTGGACGTGACATGTTCGGTGGGGTAAATTCCCGCGGATCAAATCTGATCCAGGTGCTCGACCGCCGCTTCACGACAGGCACCAGTGCCGGTTTGCTGACGACAGATAAATTCGGCCGCGATGCAACTCCACTGGCGGCCAGTCTAAATGGTTTGAGTTACGCTCAGGGCAACGGAATTGGTGTTCAGCCGGTTAGGGCAGGCAGCCTTGCAGTCGATGGTGGCAGCAATTCGCTCTACCCATCAACACCGCTTTTGAGTCAGAAGGATGTGATTGGAAATCCCCGTCTGATCGAAGGAAATGGCGATGGCATCATTTCGATTGATGTCGGGGCCGCTGAACTGCTCGTGAACACGCCAGTTGCTTTGTTTTCTGCGACACCAAATCCTGCCGGCCTAAGTGAGCCAGTCATATTCGATGGCACCGCATCAACACATCCAAATCCTGCCACGGGGCGGATTGTGAAGTGGGAATGGGATTTCGACTACAACTCAGCAGTCGGATTCCGGCCGGATGCTGTGGGCTCAAGGTTGACTCGTTCTTTCACCGACGCGTCAAAGATCAGCTATATCGTCCGCCTGGTGGTCACGGATAATTTTGGCAACACCGGCTTCATCGACAAGGTTGTCGTAATTGGCGTACCAACAACGCCGGTGGTTCAACGACCTGGAGCGATCACCACCGATCGCACTCCGCTGATTACATGGACAGCGGATCCGAGTATTTACAGGCTGCAGTTGTACAACGTGACCTCCGGCACTCGTGTCACAGTCCTGAACCTCAATAACCTGACAGCGAAGAATTACACGCCGACGAGCAATCTGGCTCTCGGCCGTTACGAACTGGTGATTTCGTCACTGAACTCCAGTGGCAGCACCCCAAGTGACCCGTACTTTTTCCGAGTCGCCGCGGTGGCTCCGCAGGTTCCGCTGGGAACGTCATTCGACCTGACTCCTAATTTTACATGGGGAAGCATTGCAGGCACATCACGCTACGAACTGCGTGTGCGTCGGACTTTGCCAACCGTGGCTGAAGATGTTGTTCGCGACGCCTTCATCTCAACGCCTTCGTATGAAGTTCCGAGCTCGCTGGGGATCGGCACCTTCCAGTGGTGGGTGCGAGCCTATGACGTTGATGGAACAGCAGGCGAATGGAGTGCAATGAAGACCTTCTCCATTGGTCAGGTCGAGATGATCAGACCGCTGGCTGTCACGGTTGACACAACGCCAACCTTCAACTGGACGGACATGGATTCAAAGCCTGCCGGTCAGAAGGATACTCGCTATGAATTGCACGTGAACCAGGTCGGTGGCCAGGCGAAGATCATTTATCAGGCCGCTCTGACAACGACTTCGTACACACCGACAACTCCGCTGCCGAATGGCACCTATGACGCATGGGTACGACCTCTGGGTCCTGATGGAGAAGCTGGTCTGTGGAGCCCGGTTCGTCGGTTCGTCATGGACTTCCGAGTTGGCCCGACGACCGTTTCTCCGGTTGGAATTTCGACCGACACAACTCCAACGTTCAGATGGAACGCAGCCGATGGAGCAGCATCCTACGATCTGTGGGTTGACAATCTTTCCACCGGGGCCACTCAGGTTATCCGCGTCACGGTTCCTCATGTTGCCAACGCAACTGAGATCACCTACACGCCAACGGCAACTTTAACAGCCGGTGACTATCGCTGGTGGGTTCAAACAACTTCTGTCTCCGGTGTTAAGACGAGCTTCAGCAGTCCGACGGACTTCACAATTCCTGTTCCGACGATTGTCAATCCTCGCGGTGCCATCTCAACCGATCTGCCGTTGTTCACATGGAATGGTGTGACCGAATATGTGAGCTATGAACTGTGGGTTGACAATGTGACGACGAGCACATCGCAGGTTCTGCGAGTGAACGGAATCACAACGAGGTCCTATCAGGCAACCCTTCCGCTTGAAAATGGCAATTTTAAAGCCTGGGTTCGTGGGGTCGACACGGACGGCAATTTCTCGCAGTGGAGCGGTGCGGCTGATTTCAGTGTGACGACTGGTGTTGGCGTGGCCCCTGTTCTTACTGGCGGGTTTGTTGACAGCAACAACATTCCGTCATTCTTCTGGAATGCAGGATCGAATGCGGTCACCTACGAAATCATCGTCAAGCGGATTTCTGATTCCTCACAACCAGTGGTCATCAATCAGCGTGGCATTCAGGGGCTGACCTACACGTCTCCGACAGCGTTGACGGCCGGAACTTACCGCTGGTGGATTCGTGGTCTGGATTCCACTGGCAATGGTCTCCCATGGAGCCAGCCGCGGGTCTTCACCGTGGCTTCCAGCGATGAGAATGGCTCAGTCAATCCTGCAGATCTGCTGCTGACCAACGTTGTCATTCCGGTGATGTACAATGCGTCCGACAACTGGACCAACGATTCCGTGCTCAGCATTACGGCCCACCCGGCTGGAAATGTGGTTCAGCGGGATCCGGAAGCTTTCCGGAAGGAAATGGCGGAAGAGTCATTGCTGTCCGCTGAAACTCAGGTTCCTCAGCATGACGTCACTGGCATCGACAGCTTCATGGAAGAGTGGGCATCGCCTTCCTTCCTGATCACTGAAGAGTCGTTCGAAGCACCTCGTGCTGCTGAAATTGTTATGGCTGCAAAAGAATTGAAGTTGGCCACGACGGAAGAGAATTCCGACAAGGACAATCATCTGGTCGATCTGCTGATGGCCGGTCTGGTGATGGGGACCGTCCTTGGTACAGGCAAGCGAACTGAAGAAGACGAATGAGGGTTCAATTTCAGATGATGGCAGTGGTTTTGATGGTCGGAACCGTGGGTGCGGGTGCCGCGTGGGCTCAGGAACTGCCTCCGGACGCTGTTGTCACCGTAACGCCTCGCCCGACGCTGTCCCTGTTTCAGGCCGTGGTGTTGGGTTTCGTGGAAGGGGCGACGGAATATCTGCCGGTAAGTTCTACCGGTCACCTGCTGATCGTCGAGCATTTGATGGGAATGGATGCCGACGAACAACAGAAAGCAGCGGCCAATTCTCTGGCGATCTGTATCCAGGCGGGCGCCATTCTGGCGGTGTTCGTGCTGTACTTCGGCCGCATCAGACAGATCGTGACCGGCATGCTGGGGCGAGATGCTGACGGGCTGCGACTGCTGATCAATCTGATCGTGGCGTTCTTCCCGGCCGCGGTCGTGGGGTTGCTGTTCAAGGACTGGATCAAGGAGCATCTGTTTGGAGTCGGACCGGTCGCGGCAGCTCTGTTTGTGGGAGGCGTCATTATCCTGCTGCAGTCGCTCGGTCAGAAGAAGAACGAAGCGGATCTCGGGAAGGACATTATTCACATGACGTGGCGCGACGCTTTGTTTGTCGGCCTAATGCAATGTCTGGCATTCTGGCCGGGTTTCAGTCGCAGTCTGGCCACAATTCTGGGCTGTCGTCTGGTGAAAGTTCGCATGATGGCGGCCGTTGAATTCAGCTTTCTGCTGGGCCTGCTGACGCTCAGCGCAGCGACCGCTTATGAAGGACTGAAGCATGGCAAAGAGATGATCGCTGACTATGGAGTGGCCATGCCGCTGGTTTCGCTTGTGACCGCTTTCGTGGCCGCCGTTGTGAGCGTTCGATTCATGGTGGGTGCGCTTGGCAAGTATGGCCTGACGCCCTTCGGCTATTATCGCATCATTCTGGCCATTGCCTGCCTTGTGTGGCTGCAGCAATAACATTGATGACTGGCGGGCGACAGCTCGGTCGTTTGCGACCGTGTTCAGTCGGTCGAGCCTGTTCTGGTTTTGTCGGGCGTGGTTATCGTTCCGACATGGGCTCCGCATTTTCTTTTGCGACGCCAGGCATTGCTGCGAAACCCGGCTTTGCAGTCCCAGTACGTTGTGACAGATAGATTCCCGAATGTCCGCTGAACAGATACGCCATCAGACAGGACACGGCAAAATAAAGCAGGTGCTCACCACCAAACAGCTCAACGGACATCACAATGCAGGCCAGCGGAGTGTTGGTGGCTCCGGCAAAGACGGAGATAAATCCCAGAGCCGCAAACAGGTCGACCGGTGCACCAAGAAGGATGGCCAGCGTGTTCCCCAGCGTCGCGCCAATAAAGAACAGCGGTGTGACTTCGCCACCTTTGAAGCCACTTCCGAGCGTGATGGCCGTCAGTACGCTTTTCCACCACCAGCTCCACGTGTGGGCCCCGCCAATCTGAAAAGAACTGACGATGGTGACATCTTCTGCGTGGGGTGACGAAACGCCCAGGCCGAGGTAATCGCTGAGGCTGAAGACATGGACCAGTCCAATCACCAGCAGACCGCCGACGATCGGGCGAGCCACTGGCCAGGCGATATATTCCTTCGACAGGCGGCTGACACCATGAACCAGCCTGGTAAACAGGACCGCAGTCAGTCCAAATGCGATTCCGGCCACAATGATCAGCGCCATTAGACGAACATTAAACGGAGCCAGATGCGGTTCGGAATCACTAGCCAGCAGACTAGCGATTCGATAATGCGTGTGACCGATTCCCCAGGCCACACAGACCTGATCGCCCGCCACAGCTGCGACAAGACACGGAAAAATTGCCGCGTAGTTCATGCGACCGATGGACAGGACTTCCAGGGCAAAGATCATCCCGGCGACCGGGGTGCCAAAGACACCGGCAAATCCCGACGCGAGGCCAGCCATCAGCAGGGTCTTCGTGTCTTCGCGAGTCAGCCCGGGAACCAGACGAGCGAGGCCGCTCGCGAGGCTTCCACCCATCTGCACGGCCGTTCCTTCACGCCCGGCAGAACCCCCAAAAAGGTGCGTAATGACTGTTCCGATCAGGACCAGCGGGGCCATTCGGAGAGGAACTCCGCCGCCCGGTTCATGGATCTCGTCCACAATCAAATTGTTGCCGGCTTCAACTGACTTGCCGAACAGCCAGTACATCGCCCCGACGACAGCCCCGGCGATCGGCAGCCCCCACAGTAACCATGGGTTTGCAAAACGAATGCTGGTGACAAGATCGAGCGACCAGAGAAACACGGCGCAGGCGGAGCCCACCAGCAGCCCCAGAACTCCGGCCAGCAGCAGCCACTTCCCCAGATAGACGGCCAGCGTCCCATATTCTCGAACGGTGACCTGCATAAAGTTCCTTCTCCGCCGCCCTCACCCATTTCTCATGATTCGTCGGAACGGTACAGCAGCACGATTGGCTGGTCAATCTTCCGAGCGGCTGGTGTCGTTTGATGCAGAGCGAAACGCGGCATGGCTGGGCTTGCTGTTCGAAGCGGTCCATCGCATCATTCGTCACTCCTGAGTCGTTCGTGTCAGAGTATTTTGCAGGTTCATCGCCCATGATCAATCGTCGCACCGTCCTTCAGCTGATCGCCATGGCCAGTCTGCTTAAGTCTGGCACTGTGCTGGCGGGACAGGAAACGCCGGAGCTGGAAACCAGCGCGGAGGAATCCGATGATGAAGACCCCGCGAACCGTGAAGCACCCCAGCCGGGCATGCCCACGCTGGGCGGAATGCAGTTCTGGGGCGACGTGAGATATTTTCAGGGTTTCCGCATCCAGCACAATGTGCTCCGCGATCATCATCGACTTCTGGATGCTGCCAACCGACGTTACCACTCGGGCACACTGGCCGAATGTGAATCATTGCTCGATCAGATCCGCCAGACCAGAAACCTGCAGCCGGATACCGGACATGCGATCATTTATCTGCACGGCATTGGACGTTCGTCGAGATCTCTCAGTCCGATCCTGAACGCGATGCCTCGCGAGGGCTATGTGCATATTCCTTTCGAGTACCCAAGCACTCGAGTCGCGCTGCAGCAGTCGGCCGAGTATCTGAATTCCGTCATTCGATCGCTCACCGCTGTTTCAAACATCAGCTTTGTCGTCCACAGCATGGGCGGTCTGGTGGTCCGGAGATATCTGAAAGATCATCGCGATTCGAGAATCCATCGCATGGTGATGCTGGGAACTCCCAACGGTGGCGCGGAGCTTGCCGATATGCTGAAACGTAATTTTCTGTTCCGAACACTCTATGGGCCTGCCGGGCAGGAGCTGGTTTCTGATGCGGCCGGTACCATCCGATCGCTGCCGACGCCCGATTTTGAATTTGGAATTATCGCCGGCGGACGAGGTGATGATCGAGGCTTCAACAGACTGTTGCCTGGTGATGATGATGGCACTGTGACTGTCGCCAGTGCGCGACTTGCCGGCGCCGCTGACTTCCTGCGGATTCCGAAGATTCATGCCTTTCTGATGAGCGACGCGACAGCCATCTCCAGCATTCAGCATTTTCTGGAACACGGGCGTTTCTTTCCCGATCGAGATCCGCAGCCCATCGTTTAGCCGCATGCCCCAGAAAAATGTGAGCGTGCGATCCGGCGACGTGGCCCAGCACAGGGCAACTCCGTTAAGGATTTTTCGTAGAGGAAGCAGGCGGGGTTTCGTAGCCGAAGTCGTGAGACTTCGGAATCGTTTCCTGACGAATGCCCGAATTCTCACGAATCCGGCTACAAAGATCCTTAACGGCGTTGGGCCAATGGCACTCGATTTGACATAGTAGACGTCACTCTCCGAGTGACGAAGGCCGCACTACGCGGCCCATGGCATTCATCACTCGGAGAGTGATGGCTACTATAATCACAAATTGACTGCCATCGAGCGTTGGGCACCGGGGCCAACGTCAACCGTTGTTTTCAGACACTTGCGATGGATTGCGTGGTGTCACCCAGCCACTGCAGCAGCGATTCGCTGGTGTTCACGATTGTGACGAGGTTGCGACATTTTTCAGACAGAAAATGGCTGTCTTTCATCCCGTCAATCAGCTGCACAAGGCCATCGTAGATTCCGTTGATATTGGCCACCACGATGGGATGCGTATGAAGATCCAGTTGAGCCCACGTGATGGCCTCAAACAGTTCTTCCATTGTTCCAAAACCGCCCGGAAGAGCCACATAAATGTCGGACAGGCGATGCATCGTTGCTTTTCGCTCGTGCATATCGGCCGTCAGTCGCATGTCCTTGACTGCGGCATGCATCAGTTCAACGCGAGCCAGATGCACAGGAATGACACCGATGATGTGGCCGTCCAGTTCGAGCATCGCGTCTGCAATCGCTCCCATCATGCCCGTGCTGCCGCCGCCATAGACCATCGTATGGTTGTTTGATGCAAGGAATTTTCCAAGGTCATGCGCGGCCTGAACGTACTGCGGATCATCGCCGCTTTGTGAACCACAGAAGACGCAGATACTGGCCATTGAAAATTCCTGAAGGACTCACTGCTGAAGGCAGGGCTACGAGTGTGCTGTTGAAATTCAACGACTATTTTAAACCAATCGGTGCTTTGTTCACGTGCCACGTTGCCTGCAAATGAGCGGCCAGTCGGTGGACCACCTCCGGATTCTGTTCGGCCACGTTCTGTTGTTCGGAGGGATCGGATACGACATCAAAAAGCTGAGGCTGACGTTCATTCACGGCATGCACAAACGAGTAACGATCAGCCGGGAAGTCGTAGGTGAGAATCAGCTTCCATGGCCCTTCGATACACCAGCGATACTGCAGCGACCTTTCATGATTGTTCAGGTCGGCCACGTCATGGGAGAAACTTTCTCCGCACAAAAATGTTCGCTCGAGTGGTTTCTGGTCCTGAAGCAGTGGCAGAAGATTGACGCCGGGAAGTCCGTCAGGCAGCTCATGTCCCGTGGCTGCCAGCAACGTCGGGAAGACATCCAAAGTACTGGCCAGTTCGGGTCGATCGGTCGGAGTAATTTTCCTGGGCCATGAAATCATGATGGGCGTGCGAATTCCTCCTTCATAAACAGTCTGCTTGGATCGAGGTGCAAAGCCATGATCCCATGCGGCTCCAAGCTGCATTTCCGGCGTTGCCTGGATCCAGCCGTTGTCGGTGACATACACCACGATGGTGTTGTCTGACAGCTTCTGTTCGTCCAGATGAGTCAGCAGTTCTCCGCAGGTCTCATCAAAGAACTCACACATCGCGAAGTACTTTGCCAGGGCCTCCGGGCGACCTTCCTGCTGATATTTTTTCAGCAGCCGCTCCGGAGGATTGTGAGGCGTATGAGGCAGCATGGGGGCGTACCACAAAAAGAAGGGCTTCTGTTGAGCCTGGGCTTCGCGGATAAAATCGAAGACGGGCGACATTCCCTTGCGACCGATCTCAAGGCCATCGTCACCGTGGCGACCGCCCTTCTGAGGAAACCCGCGCGTCATCCCATGAGTAAATCCGCCACGCGAATAATGGCCTTCCCACCATTTTCCGGACTGCATGCTGAGATAGCCCTGCTCGGCCAGAAGTTTGGGCAAAGTCGCCTGCTGATCAACTCGGGAAATCAGTTGCTCTCGCAGTCGGTCATACTGAACATCAGAAAGTGATTTGTCGGGCCGGGGATCATTTCCGGTGACTCCGTGCTGATGCGGATATTTGCCGGTGATCATCGACATCAGGGACGGACGACACAGCGGGACTGGAGTGTAGCCACGTCGGAATAAGGCACTTCGCAATGCCAGCCGGTCAAGGTTCGGAGTCTGAATGGCCGGATGCCCCATCAATCCGTAATCGGTCCATGCCTGGTCGTCGGAAAGAATCATCACAATATTCGGGCGCGCAGATTTCGCAACAGCGTCTGGTGGATCCCCGGCGCCAAAGGTCTGGCCGATCAGTGGGCAACTGAGGAACAGAAATCCGAACAGGAATCGCACCATGGCAGCCGCTCTTTTCGTCGTGGCGAGAAGGAATGGGTCAGGTTTGGGATAGGCGATCCTACTGCACGCGCTCGGGTTCGCCAATCGTGACCGGGTGTTGATGCCGGGGAGTTTCGTTATTGAACATGCGAATTGAACGGAGGACGGTCGAACGTACCTCAGCCATGACATACAATCCGCCGCTCATGAAATTTTCGATCGAGAATCCATGAATCTCAACGGCGCGGCTGTCACAAAATGTGAAGGCTGGCGGACTCCTTTCAAACCACGCAGACAGCGGAATGAAGATATGGCTAAGAAGAGCTCAAGTACACGGAAACCGGATATTGAATCCGAGATGGAAGAATCAGGCGGTCTGAACGAGGCGGCAGAACCTGAGGCTCAAGCAGGATCGTCGGAAGAAAGGACGCCTGCGAAGCCAAAGGCTAAAGCAAAAGAAGATCCGGGCTCCAATGCGAACGTGGGAATCGCCGACATTCGCAAGGCGGCCGCCTTTGCAAACTCCGTCGGCGGCCTGGACAAGGCAATGGCCTTGCTCCAGATTTTGAAGGTTGCGAAAGAAGTTCAATAATTTGCGGAAGATCGATTCTGAATAAAGCCGTCTCTGCAGAGGCGGCTTTTTTATGGCCGGAGATCCGTTGAGTTGGCCGAGAATGATTTTGGAAGCTGCTGTTGAGGGCGATCGTTCTCTGTGATCTGGCGAAGAACTCGGCAAGGATTTCCGACAGCGACAACGTCATCCGGAATGTCCTTCGTAACCACGCTGCCCGCGCCGATAACGGTTCTTGAGCCGATCGTTATTCCGGGAAGAATGATGGATCCTCCACCGACCCACACGTCCGAGCCAATGACAACTGGCTTGCCGAATTCCTGTGAGCGTCGTAGTTGTGCATTTAGAGGATGCGTTGCGGCGTAGATCTGCACGGCCGGGCCAAAGAATGTGAAGTCGCCGACATGAACTTCGCACACGTCGAGGATCACGCAGTTGAAATTGAAGTAAACGCGTTCACCCAGATAGATATTGCTTCCATAGTCGCAGTGGAATGGCGGCTGCATCCAGACGGAATCGCCACCGCTGCCGAGAAGCTCACTGAGGATTCGTCGGCGAGTTTCCTGTTCCAGTTCACGCGTTGCATTGAGATCCTGACACAGGTTGCGCGCGCGTTCTCTGGCCGTCACGAGTTCCGGGTCGAGAGCGTCATAAAGTTCACCGGCCAGCATTTTCTGTTTTTCTGTTCTCATGCCTGGCATCTTCGGGGCTGCGCCGCGGAACTGCAAACGCAAGTTGTGACGGATCTCCCTTTACCCGTGGAAACTGATGTTCTCATGCGCGATGCAGGCGTTGAATGTCATCCGCCGGTGAGCCGGTAATCTTCAAAACACTGTGCGTCGACCCCAAGTGACGATTTGGGCGGCAGGATCGGCGGACATTCCGCCAGCGTTGCAGAGATTGATGCTTAACGCACGGTTATTTTAAAGCCCCACGAGTTGGTACGAAAATTGAATTGGGACTGAGTGAACCGCAAAGTTCAGGCGGGTGCTCGTCGGGAATGTCTAAATTCCTCTCCGATCTGTGGATGTTGCCAATATCTTTTTCGGAATCTCTACTGATGACCTTCGCGAAATTCGGCTGTCGAAAAGCGTTCACTCTGATCGAGCTGCTGGTTGTGATTGCCATCATCGCCATCCTGATAGCACTGCTGTTACCCGCCGTGCAGCAGGCTCGTGAAGCGGCTCGGCGGATTCAATGTCGAAATAATCTGAAACAGATTGCTCTGGCCATGCACAATTATGAATCCGCGAATACCGTCTTGCCTCCAAGCATGGCTGTGAATCCCGCTGTGACCAACAACAGTTCGTGGTCCATTCACGGGCGGCTTCTTCCCTACCTCGATCAGGTAAATCTTTACAATCACATTGATCTCAGTAAGGCGTGGGGCAACTTCCCCGTCATCAGCGGCTTTCGAGTCCCCAGTTACGCATGTCCGTCTGATCCTAAATCTAACCGAGCACGCAATACAGGGACGAACGGGATTTTTCTGATGCCGACGTGTTATGGATTCAATTTTGGAACGTGGATAGTCTTCGATCCGACCACGGGACGCGGCGGCGACGGCATCACCTTTCCAAATTCAAACATCAAAATGGCTTCGCTGACCGATGGCACGAGCAATACGTTACTGGCATCCGAAGTGCATGCTTGGACCGCATATACTCGGAACGGAGGCCCGCCAAGCACCGCTGTTCCGGGCACCAAAGTCCTCGTCTCGCAATATGCTGATTCCGGAGTCAAAGACCGAATCTTTGTCGCCACTCAGGATGGATCCGGGCATACGGAATGGGCCAACGGCCATTCGCATCATAGCGGCTTCACGACGACCCTGGCCCCTAACAGCGACGTAATTTTTAACTACAGCGGAGTCGCTTTTCATAACACCGATTATGCGTCTCGCCAGGAAGGCAGCAGCACAACGTCGGCAAGTTACTCGGCATTAAATTCTCGCAGTTATCATCCTGGCACTGTGCAGTCAGCCCTCGCCGATGGCTCCGTCCGTACGATCAACGAAAACATTGATCTGAGCATCTGGCGAGCCCTGGGGACTCGAGCCGGAGGTGAAGTCGTCGGCGATTTCTAAAGCCTTATTTCCTGGCCCGCTGGATCTGCAACGTCCTATCCCCTGCGTAACAGGGCAGCGCCATGTCTGAAAAAACACGGCATTTATGTTCAGCCTCGAATATGGCGGTAGGTTGGGCATTCTCGCCCGACGTGCCACTCTAAAGGAATTCGACGGGCAGGAATGCCCATCGTACGAGAACTTTCTTCGCGGCGGTATCAACCACGATGTTGACCAGCAGATGGGCGCGTCGATCGGTTTGACGTTTTTGGACAGCAGAGAATTGGAATCAGCTCGTCGACTACATGGTGCGGCTGACGAAGGCTGAATAGCCGCGATGAAGCGGAAGAGGTTTCGGTCATGGAATGACCGAACTACGTAATCGAGTTATTCCATGACTCGTTACTTGCGATTCCCGCGAGCAAGCGAGCGGGGCTTTGCGGATGTTATGGCTTCTCGGACGCCGCACAAATGCACACCATTTTGCTGCAGCCCGGGCAGCCATGACCGTACTTCTGCTGAACAGCTTCCGTCAGATTGATGCCGGCCACATTGGCGATTGTGGCCAGCCACGCCAGAACATCGGCAAACTCTTTCGCGATGTCCTCTTTAGGGGACTCCCGCAAGGCCGCCGCCAGCTCGCCAATCTCTTCCATCAGCCACATGAAAGTCCCTTCAACCCCACGCGTCTGATCCTTGCTGGAGTACATTCGATCGATCAGCTGCTGAAGTTCGTCAAGTGTCATGGCTGGCCTTAACAGAATGAAAACAACTCAGGACAGAGAATGCGGGAACAGCGGCGTCCACCGACAATGACGATTGGCAAAAAAAACTATTTGCCAAGTTCCTTCACAAGAGACTCAGCACCGTAAACAACTTTGATCGCCTCGCGAATGGCGCTGGAGTGAACTGAAACAGAGCGAGCCTGCGTGTCCGTGTAGACAAAGTTGCCGGACAGAGACTGAATGTTTCCATCAAAAATCAACCCGACCAGTTCGCCCCTGCGATTCACAACAGGGCTTCCTGAATTGCCTCCGATGATGTCGGCCGTGCAGACAAAGTTGAACGGCGTCTCCTTACTGAGATTGTCAGCCGATTTCTTCCACGAAGCCGGCAGCACATAATCCGTCTGGCCTTCGTGCACCTTCTCATGCTCAAAAGCGCCGCCGATATTTGTCCAGGCGGGGATCTGCTGGCCGTCCTGCTCGTAACCCTTCACAGGACCAAACGCCAGACGCAGCGTAAAGGTAGCATCGGGATAAGTGGCGGTTCCTTCGGTCGCAAACTTTGCCTCAGCAATCTTCGCATAAGCCTGCTTGTCCTGCTCATCCAGCTGATCTGTAATCACGCGAATTCTGCGGACTTCCGGATTGATAATTTTCGCCAGCTGAATCAATGGATCGGTGCTGTTCAAAATGGCTGGCAAACCACTTGCCGCGACAGCCTTTCGGTTTTCCACGCTCAACAGCTGTGTTCCGCCAATCAATTCTGCCGCACGGCTGGCCGGATTTTTCCCGGCCAAAATTTCCTGACACAGAGGATCATCAAACCCGCGTTGTTCAAGAGTTTTCGCAATCGAATCGGCCAGCAGCACCTGATCCAGATCGGTATAAATTGGTGCTTCGGAATACAGCTGCAGCAGCAGAGACTCGCGGCCAGCATCCGAGAATTCCGGAAGTCGCTCACCCGACGGCTTTTGATCTTCCTCCGCCATCTGGACCAGTTGCAGGGCAATGCCATACAGATGACTGTTCACAGCCACCCCCTTGCCCAGCAGATCGGCACGCTTCGTTGTGGTCTCGGCGATCGTTTGCCATGCAGAAGCCAACGGCTTCAATTTTGGATCAGAATTCACGGCCTCAAGCAACGCCTTTTCCGCGGCCGCTTTATCAGCCAGAACCTGTGGATCCTGAAGCCCGGCCAGCATGCCCAGCCGCGCCTTGCGTGAGTTCTGAACGCCGAACAGTTCATCCCGGGCCCGGCGTGCATTTTCCTTACTGCGCAATCCATACTGCTGCAGCAGAATCTCCTGACGACGCAGGCTCGCCAGGATGTACGGCAGATTAAGATCTCTCTGATACTTCAACGCATCCATCGTCAGGATTCGGCTGGTTCGTCCCGGATTGCCGGAAACGAACACAACATCATTTTCCACGGGACCGTCGGCCGACCATTTCAGAAAATGTTCGATCTTCGCCGGCTTGTCGTTTTCATAAACTCGGAAGATCGTGGCATCAAGGCAGAAGCGAGGATACTCGAAATTATCAGCATCACCGCCAAAGAATGCGATCGCCGTTTCTGGTGCCCAGACCAGACGAACATCCGTGTATTTTTTGTACTGATACAGATGATATCGACCGCCTCCGTAAAGCGTGGTGACGGTGCTTTTCAGACCAGATGCATCCAGAGCGTCTTTTTCGATTTTCGCGATCACCGCACGTCTTGCAGCAACCGCCTGTTGTGTCGTCATTTCAGACGTCACGGCCTGCTTGACAGCCTCTGTTACGTCCTGAATGTTGACGAGCTGGTTGAGTTCCAGGTCCGGAGCTTTCAGCTCCTCCTGAGTGGTCTTTGCAAGAAAGCCGACCTCCATAATGTTGCGTTCGGGAGTCGACAACTTAAACAGGGTGTCTGATCCGACATGATGGTTGGTCAGCACAAGTCCGCTGCTGGAGATAAAAGAAGCCGAGCCTCCGACGTTGAAGCGGACGCTTGACTTCATCAGATGCTCGGCCCATTCTGCCGACGGCTCAAAACCGTATTTCTGTTTCAGCATCTCACGCGGCAGATCATTGAAGAGCCACATGCCTTCGTCTGCTTTGGCTGAAGAAACACTGGAGCTTAAAATTGTGATGAGACAAACCATTCGAAAAAATTTCATGTCACTCGTTCCACGAAAAGAGAAGGCGGACGATTGTGCCACAGGAAGTGTGCGAAAATCTACAGACCTGCGGAAGGCTGCGTCAGGTATTTGTCCACGTCATTGCTCACGATGACACCATAATTCACAGCACCAAGCCAGCCCGACATGATGATCCCGACGCTGCCGGCATGAAAGAGGCCGGCGATTTGCTGAGGCAGATCGCGACTGACCTGCAGACCTTCGAACTTGGTGCCGAACGAAGATCCGGCAAGATGCCGCGTGTAGTGTTCGAAGGTTCGTGGCGTGGCTGCTTCCACATGGGCCAGTTTTGCCCGGATATCAGGAACGTACCGTTCAAGACAACTCAGAGTCGATTCAATCAGGTCCTGCTTCGCCGCCTCGTAATCAACTTCCGACAATTCCGCCCAGTCGCGATAATTGGCATTCGTGGATGACACCACCAGCCAGCGATCACTGCCCGGCCGGGTTTCGGGATAGTAAAAACTGAAGGTGCGGCTACTGACATTTCTGCTAAGCATCGCGTCGATGTCAAATCCCTTATGCTCAGAATGGAACAGCAGATCGCCGCAGCCGGGATCAAAACTTTCGCCGGGTTTTAACGCCATATAAACCTGGCAGGAACTGTTGTTGAGCCGGACAGCCTGGGACTCCGCAACGAACTTCTCATCGAAGTGCTGAACGCCAACCAGATTTTCGATCGTCGATTTGATGTTGGCGTTGGAAACCACCGATCGACAGGCGATGCGTTTTCCGTTGACGACAACGCCCGTTACTTTGCGATCGGCGCTGACTTCAATTTTTTCCACAAGGCTGCGAATCCGAATATCCACGCCATTGCGGATCAGTTCATCCCGCATCCTGGTGACAAGCGCGTCGGTACCACCCTCAAAAGTGTAAACGCCCTTCTGCATGAAATTGGAAAACACGATGCCATAAGTGATGGCCGGATCCTCCAAAGTGGATCCGTTGGCGTAGGTGATCGGTTCCATCAGCATGCGAACGACGTCGTCGCGGCCCGGGAAGAATTGTTCGAACAATTCCCGAGTTGTCTTTGACTGCTCATCAAAAAAGTTCATTCCTCGAGCAGTGTCGAAGAATTGCTGAACCGTCGACGGTGAAATTCCGAAGTGTTCCACCAGGATCCGAGTAAAGTCTTCGCGAGTGAACGTGGTTTTGATAGAGAACTGGGGGTTCTCAAATCGAATGCCTTTAAGCGGAATGATGGATTCAGCGATCTCCGGCGTCCAGTATTTACGGCAACTCTTGATCATCCCATACGGAAAGCCGTGCAGAGAGATGTCAAAAATGTGGCCGCCCGACCGTTTGAACCACGTGGCCATGCCGCCCAGCTGATAATGGTGCTCCAGCAGCAGAACACTGCAACCCTGCCGCGCGAGAATATTGGCGGACGTCAGGCCCGCCAGCCCGCTTCCAATGACGACGACGTCATAGACATCTTTCGTACCCTTAAGAAAATCACGCGGCATTCGAGTCTCTTGAGACAGTCAGAGTGAGCAGAAGCAGTCAATTGAGGCTGCGGGGAGACTAGCAAATGTCAGCGAGCAACTTCAAACGGTTCACCAGCTTCCAGGACGATTCCGAAAGGTCGGCAAGAATCAGGAGCCTCCGGTCACGGCCGGGAGTCGAGTCTTTTTAAAAAAATCCCAAATATGGGCTCCGGACTGGACCCAGAAACAGCAACCCGCCTTTACCCGTTTTGACTCGTTCAGATAGAATTTGCAGGTAACCTGGGCGCAAGGTTGGGCGGCTTCCGCAACAATCCGCGTTGTCAGGTTTTCTGGTAATGCAAGTTCAAGCCGTGACGTCATCACAAAATCGTCTTTCACGTTCCTGAATTGTTCATAACCCTGATTTTTTCCAAAACAGTCAACCTGAATGCCGACCAACTCCTGAACCAGGCTCGAACCCGGCATTCACACAGTCTGACAACCACTGCTGACAAGATTGGCCAACGCTGCTGGCAGTGGCAGTAACAGACTTTTTTAATCCACTGGCATTTCGGTGAGCATTATGAAAATTGTCCTTTATCTGGCACTTGTGCTGATCACAGCAACCGCGACTTCTGCGAACTCCCTGGCCCAGTCCCCGCAGGACGCCCGCATCACAATTTCTCATCCCGGCTTTGGTTCGCTCAAAGCGGATCTGAAGACGCTGATCGACCTGACGCTCCCCGCCGAAAAGACGCAGTGGGAGAACATCGAAGGCTACATCGATACATTCGCCATCGGTGTCGACGAAACGCGTCCCGTTTACGTCAGTGCAGTCACCGGAGTAAAACCCAACGCTCTGCTGATCTGGATTCCGCTTTCGGGATCGCAACCGTTGTTTAAGCAGTTTCGTGAGAATCTGGAATCCCTCGGCTACGAAGTTGTTCGTGATGGTAAAGACCATAGCCTCTATCAGATCAGTCAGGATCCGGAGTTTGGCTGGCTGCGAGTTGTCGCGGACAGCAGGTATGCGGTGTTCGTTCTGACGAACGACAAATCGGCCATGCCGACTCTGAAAGATCTTATCCTGAAGGCCAAAATGCCTGAAGGAAAAATTCAAGGCAATATGGTGGCCAAACTGGTCAACACTGCAACTGACGATGCCGCTCAGAAGCATCGTCGCGAATCGTTTGCTGAAGTTCGACGTGTCAGCCTGGATGCCGTACAAAAACGACCAGAAGAATCAGCAACAGAATTTGAACTGCGTAAGCTGGCCGTCAAACAGCAGATGGATGAAGGCGAACGATTGCTCGCCGAAGCATCTCGCATCTCGGCCGTGTTGAGTCTGGACAAGAAGACGCCAACGGCCCCAGTTGCGTCACTGAAAGTCTTCGCAGCAGCGATCGCCAGCTCATCACTATCCGGCACTATACAGCAGATTGGAACTCAGCCCGACGCGTTTGCAGGACTTGCCAAATTTGAAGGTTCGGCACTCTCCGGCCGACTGAACCATCCAGTAGACGCGATGCGACAGGCGAACATTCTCGAGTTCCTGAGCCTCACCGAAAAGGATATGGCCGATCGCCTGAAAGTATCAAAGGAACGAACGGATTCAGAAAAGGCTGTTTCGAACAAAGTCACATCCGGTGTGCTGGATGTTTTTCGAGCCAGTATCAAGGCCGGCTGGCTAAACGCATTTATTGAATCTGTTCCAGACGGCAAGGGCGAGTTCACCTCTGTTGGCGCGTTTTCATCGCCTGAAGCAGCGAAGATGACAACCGTTCTGCCAGAACTCGCAGATGCCGGAAAGGGCAATCAGATTGAGATGAATGTCGCTTCCCAAGGCGATGTCGCCATTCATCGTGTGCAGCTTGCTGAAGGATACATTGATCTCGTCGACAGAATTTTTGGCACCAAAAAAGACCTGTTCATCGGTGTCAGCCCGACTCATGTCTGGCTTGCTTCCGGCCCGGGCGCGGTAGAAAAAATGAAGCAGACCATCGCTGGACTCGGCGCGCCACAGCCGTCAGAAAATCCTGTTCATCTGGATGTAAAACTGCTGCCATGGGTCCAGAGATTTGACGAGATCGCAAAGAAAGATCCGCCAGGAAAAACAACTGAAGAGCAGGAACTGCAGCGAGAATGGGCGCGCCGCCGTGCTCGTGCTATCGCCTCTTTCCAGACTGGCGGAGACGGCGCGACTCTTGATTTCCAGGTCAAAAATGGAGAAGTCACCGGCGAACTGACTTTGGAATCCGGCATCCTTCGATTCGGCGGAAAACTGATGTCCGCATTTTCCAAGGCTAACTTAGAATAGCCCAATCATGATGGATGGATCCGAAGAATCAGATCGGCTTGATGAACTCGACGTTCCGAACGGCGACCTGCCCGAAGAGGATTTTGCGGTTGAGGACATTGAGCTCGCCTATCGCCAGGCGCTCGAGGCGCTGGACGCGGCCGAGCGTCAGATGGGAACTGTGTTTGTTGATTTTGCGGAGGCCGCTCCGGGACCATCCAGTGATGATGAACAAGTGGCGCAGGGAATTTCCATCGGCGCTCAGCTGGCAGAAGATCTGAAGTCCACGGCGGCGGAGGCGGAGGCATCAAGCCAAACCGTGCTTGTGGATGGAATTCGGCGGGTCTCTCCTCGTGAGGTTATCGAAGCTGCGGTTTTCGTGGGCGGTGATGTGGCCCTCACAGCTCGCAAGCTGGCCTCTCTAATCGGTCAGGATGTTGACAACCGAGTGGCCGTGTCGCTTGTCGATTCACTGAATCAGTCGTACTCTCGGGAGAACCGACCTTACGAAATTCGGCTTCACGAAGGTGGCTATCGTCTTGAACTTCGAGAAGAATTTGGCGACGTTTCGACTCGGACGTTTGGCCTTGGCCCAAGAGACGTCAAGCTTTCTCCGGACGTGCTGGAAATCCTGGCCTTCGTCGCCTGGAATCAGCCTGTGGAAAAAGAGACGGTCGAATCGGTCGATCGGCCAAACGCCATGTCCCTGCTGCGACAACTGCTTCGCCTGCAGCTGATTGAACTGCAGCGAACCGGCAACAAACGAGGTGATGTATCCTATGTCACGTCTGCAAAATTTCTGAAACTGTTCGGGCTCAAATCCATCGCTGAACTTCCTACGGCCGACATTTTCTCCTTCAAGTAACAGAGCATGCTTCCGCCACTCACCTTTGAACCGATCTTGAAGCGAATTCGCTGGGGCGGACGTCGGCTTGGTACGCTCCTGAACAAGCCGATTGGTGAAGGTCAGGATTACGCTGAGAGCTGGGAAGTCGCCGATCATGCCGACGGTCAGAGTCATGTGGCATCAGGTCCGCTGGCTGGCCAGTCGCTGGCGTCAATCCTGCGCAGCCATCGCCAGGAACTTCTGGGCCGACACGCCACGGCCGATCAGTTCCCGCTGCTGATTAAATTCCTCGACGCCAACGACTGGCTGTCTCTTCAGGTTCATCCTGATAATCGGCTCGCGAAACAATACAACGCGAACGAGAACGGAAAAACGGAAGCGTGGGTCATCCTTGAGTCCCAGCCGGACAGCCAGATTTGCGCCGGACTGGAAGCGGATGTCACCCCCGAACAGCTGCAACGTTCTCTAAACGACGGCAGTCTTGAAAGCTGCCTGAATCTGATTTCTGTGAAACCAGGCGACTGCATTTTTGTGCCAGCAGGAACTGTCCATGCACTTGGCCCGGGCATTGTACTTGCGGAAATTCAGCAGCAGAGCAATCTGACGTTTCGACTGTTCGACTGGGGTCGCGTCGACGCCTCCGGAAAATCGCGCCCCCTCCACGTTGAAGAATCCATTGCCTGCATCGACTTTCAGCGCGGTCCGGTTTCACCTGTCCAGCCGGTGCAACTCTGTGATTACTCACATCCTTTTGAAGAGCTCGTGCGGTGCGACTTTTTCGTCATTCGCCGCCACCGATTTCTTGATCCGATTCGCATCACCACCGACGACCGATTTCGGATTCTGATGTCGCTTCAGGGCAATGCGGTCGTCAAGAGTCGCTATGGTTCGGCGGCACTGCCAATGGGATCAACCGTACTACTACCAGCCTGCTCGGGTGAAACATCGCTGCTTCCCGATGGCGCTGTCAGCATGCTGGAAGTGCTCTGCCCGTAGCACAAATAACTCAGCACCGGCAATATCCCATCCGAATGCTGTCAGACAGGCGTGCCAACACACAGCTCTCCACGCAGGGGCAACGTGGTTAAGGAGTTTTCGTTACAAAAGCCCGAATTCTCACGAATCCAGCTACAGAAATCCTTAACGGCGCTGCGTGCCGGGGCTCACTCGCAGGCAGAAACAACCCCTCGCCTCCCTCGCGATTCCTCCTGCATCACCCATTTTGTCATCTCGTATCCTCGGGTGCCCGTTCGGTTCACAGGTGGCGTTCAGTTGGGTAGAGTGTCTTCCAGTGAGGACTTCAGACAACTGGCAGTGACCGTATTTGGGAAATGAGTTCCGAAATACCGCCGCACATCTGAATGCTCAGGATGGATCCGTGTTCATGAAGAGGAAGGGAGTCTGACTTTATGGATCGATCAGCACAACCGGCGGTTCACCTGGTGAATGGTTTGCGACGTCTGGTGCAGGACATCAGAAAAAGCGAATCCGTCAGCAGTGGTGGGCTCAATGATGTTGTTTGTGGCGAAACAGACTTGCTGTCGTTCAGTGATGAGGGCGTCTGTTATTGTGGACATCCTGTGAACGACCTGGTCGAACAGCACTCGTTTGAACGCGTGATCTGGCTTTTGTTGAATCAGACACTTCCCACGGAGGAAGAGCTGGCCGACTGCAGCTCGGTGCTTGCAGAATCCGCGGTGCTTGATAACTCCAGCTCCGAAGTCTTTTCCAGATTGCCTGTCGGCGCTCGCCCGCTGGAATTGTTACCTCTCTGTGTCTCATTACTTTCGTTTTTCGACCCGACGCCGCAAGACAATACGGAAGACAGTGCTCGAGCCCACGTGTGGAGACTTCTGGCTCAATTGCCGTTGATTCTTTCAGCAGGGCTTGGCGATCCGCCCGAACTATCGTCGCTGTCCGCCACGGAGTTGTCGGCCGATGAGACCGAACTCTCCTGGGCCGGCCGCTTGTTGTTCCGACTCCGGGGGCCTTCACGACGACCGTCAGCTTCCGAAGACGCGGCGATGAACGCTTTGATGATCTGCGAATGTCTGACAGAAATGCGACCCGCCTGTTTTGCGGCCAGGTTTGCGGCCAGCACGACGACGAATATTGTGTCAGCATTGCAGTCCGCGGCGACAGTATTCGTGTCACAGCTCAGAAACGATCCGTTCATTTGGACCTCCGATCTGCTGAATAGTTTTCAAAACCCGGATCAGGCCGAAGCCTGGTGGCGACGTCGCGAGGGACAGTCGATGCCGTTTGGTTTCAGTCCGGCGGCGGACGATAATCGTGCCACACTTCTGACCGAGATCTGCCGAACAATGCTGGGCAGTTTCGACCGAATTCGTCTGGAGGCTGCGGCTGCCAGACTTGAGAAACTGCTGTCTCAGGAAGAACAAATCCCGACGACCGACTGGGCTGCTGCCAGACTGATGACACTGCTGGATATTCCTCCAGACCGTCAGGCTCTGGTCATTGTGATTTCCCGGCTTGTTGGCTGGGCTGCGCAGGCAATTGAACAGCAATCGTCTGGCATTAGCCTGCTTCCGGTCTTACGCTACGGCTCCTGAGCAGGTTTGATTGCTCCGAACGAGCAACCTTTGTTTACCCCGTTCTGCTGTTCATCCCGTTCTGCTCCCGACCGGGCTCACTGTCCGGTGGGCGCGGGGCTTGCCTTTCTGACGTCTTTACTTTTGTGGTTTTCCATGTCTGTCGCATTTCAGCAATGTATCCATCCCGATTGTGCCGCAACCTTTGACGTGGGCCAGATACTCACGGCATGCCCAAAGTGCGGCAATCTTCTGGACGTCTCCTACGACTGGAATGCGATCCCCGTTCCAATGTCGCTTACAGAATTCGAACGGCGATGGACCACACGACTGAACCCGGTCGACTACAGCGGAGTCTGGAGATTCCGGGAATTGTTGCGATTCGCTTCCGACGAGCAGATTGTCACCATCGGCGAAGGCCAGACAATCCTTCAGAAAAACGACCGTCTGGCCAAACAGTGCGATATGAGGGACGGTCGACTTTTCCTGCAGTATGAGGGCATGAATCCTTCGGGCAGTTTTAAAGACAACGGCATGACAGCCGCGTCGACTCACGCTCGAATGGTGGGTGCAAAAATGACGGCCTGCGCGTCGACTGGCAACACCAGTGCATCCTTGGCGATCTATGCAGGAGTCACCGGACACTTCAAATGCATCGTGTTTGTTGGCAGTGGAAAGATTGCTTTTGGAAAGCTGTCTCAGGCTCTGGATTACGGAGCAAAGACGATTCAAATTCGCGGTGACTTCGACGACGCGCTGGCTCGAGTCCGTGACATCTGCAGAAAGTATCCGATCTACCTGTGCAACAGCGTGAATCCGTTTCGCCTGGAAGGCCAGAAGACAATTATGCTGCGAGTCCTCGAAGGGCTTGGCTGGCAGGTGCCGGACTGGATCGTGGTGCCCGGTGGAAATCTTGGGAACAGCAGTGCCTTCGGTAAAGTGTTCATGGAACTGAAGATGCTGGGTCTAATCGATCGCGTTCCGCGTCTGGCGATTATCAATGCGTCCGGCGCCGATACGCTGGATGAGTTTGTGAACGAGAGCAAACTCGTCTGGAACGATGGCCGCCCCAATGCATCAGAAATCTCGTCACGTTACACCACGATGAATGCGAACAATGAGCGAGCTTCTACGCTTGCCAGCGCGATTGAGATCAATCGCCCGGTAAACCTGGAGAAAGCTCTGCGCGCCCTCTCTGTTTGTGATGGTGTCGTGCGCAAGGTTTCTGACCAGGAAATTATTGATTGCCGCGCTCGAATTGCAGCGACCGGATTTGGCTGCGAACCGGCAAGCGGAGCGACAATCGCCGGTGTGATGCGTCTTCGCAAAGAAGGCCTGATTCAAGCGGACGATCGCGTCGTCTGCATTCTGACAGGACATCAATTAAAGGACCCGGACCTGACGATGGCCTACCATTCCGGCGATCCTGAGTTGATGAGCAAAAAGCTGACTCCAGCGGGCGTCACATCAACACCATTCGCGAATCCACCGATCGTCGTTGATAATGACGAAGTCGCGATTCTGAAGGCACTTGGACTGAGCTGATGCTCCTCGCGCAGCATGAATGCTCAAGCCTAAAAGTCCGCATGCCCTGGGGTCCGTGGAAACGGGATGACGTCGCGGATGTTGGTCATTCCGGTGATCAGCAGCACCGCGCGTTCCAGTCCTAATCCAAAACCTGCGTGGGGCACTGTGCCGTAACGACGCAGATCAATGTACCACCAGTAATCTTCCGGATTCAGGTGGCACTCGTGCATCCGCTGGATCAGAACATCCAGGCGTTCTTCACGCTGGCTGCCACCGATAATTTCGCCCACGCCGGGCACCAGCACGTCCATCGCCCGGACCGTTTTTCCATCCTCATTGCACCGCATATAGAACGGCTTCAGAGTCCGTGGATAGTTGAACAGAATCACTGGCTGCCCAAAATGTTCTTCTGTCAGAAAACGTTCGTGCTCGGTCTGCAGGTCGCTGCCCCATTCCACGGCATAGTCAAACTTCCGACCGCTCTTTTGAATGATCTCAATCGCCTCTGTGTACGGCAGCCGAATGAATTCCTTACTGCGGATATTCTCCAGCTTGCTCAGGACGGTTTTGTCGATTCGATCATTAAAAAAGGCCATGTCGTCCGGACACTTTTCCAGCACATCATTGATCAACGTTTTGATGAATGCTTCTGCCAGGTCCATGTTGTCGGGCAGCTCATAAAATGGCATTTCGGGTTCGACCATCCAGAACTCCGCAAGGTGCCGAGTGGTGTTGCTGTTCTCGGCGCGAAAGGTCGGTCCAAAAGTATAACAGTCACCGACGGCCGTCGCGTAGGTCTCCGCTTCCAGCTGACCGCTGACCGTGAGCGATGCAGGCTTCGAAAAGAAGTCTTGCTTCCAGTCGATGTTGTCAATCTGTTTCCTGCCGAGCATGGCTAGGTCAAGCGTCGTCACCTGAAACATTTCGCCGGCGCCTTCGCAGTCGCTGGTGGTGATGATCGGTGTGTTCAGATACAGAAAGCCACGTTGCTGAAAGAAGTTGTGAACGGAACAGCTGATGCAGTTGCGAACTCGGGCCACGGCGCCGAACGTGTTGGTGCGTGCACGCAGGTGAGCGATCTCGCGCAAGAATTCCATACTGTGCCCCTTCTTCTGCAAAGGGAACGTTGCCGGATCGGCGACACCGAGAACCGTCAGCGACGTGGCATGCAGCTCAATCCGCTGTCCCTTGCCTGGCGATTCCTTCAGAGTCCCCTCGATGGACAAGCTGGCTCCGGTGGTCACATCTTTGATGCTTTCGTTATACGCAGGAACATTGCTCTCCACGACAATCTGCAGATTCTTCAGGCAGCTGCCATCGTTAAGTTCAATGAAGGACAATCCATTCTTCGAATCTCGCCGAGTCCGCACCCACCCTTTGGCTACGATGGAGGTTTCCGGCTGACCGTCTCGAAGAATGCTGGCGATGCGTGTGACTGGCATAGCAAAATCGCTTAGTGAACAATGAAATGGGAACGAAAATCACTGCAGCAAATCATAGGGATCCGACTCTGTTTTGGCTGCGCGGATTATCCATCGGATGAATTGTCGTATGAATTATCGGCCGGTTGCCCACCGAACTGTCGACGCAGTCGGACGCTCAATATTGCAGGCAAAGCGATGCTCAGACCAGAAAACCGCCTGCGATGTCTCACTGCAAACGTTGACTTTTGCCACAGCGACGCAGCATCAGGCCCGCGGAGGCAGGACCCAGATTTCGTCAAAATCAATGGGCTGCTCGGAGCGATATCCTTCGTGGCGAATCAATTCCAAAATGGCCAGAAAGATGCCCACAATCCGGGACTGAACTTTCTCACCTTCAAAGAATGAGCTGAAAGCGACTCGCCCTTCGATCTGAATCCGGTCGCGAATATTTTCCTGAAAGACGGACATCGGTGTCTCGTCCATTCGGATGGCGATTTCCTTTTCCAGGTTCGGAATCCGAACAATGCGTGACAACGCGCTGACCAGGTCCCAAAGTTCGACTTCGCGAATGCGATCATCCGCACGATCGCGATTGGCCGCCGGACGATCACTGCTTAGTCGCGGAAATCGTTCGAGCCACTCGGAGGCTCGTTCATCGAGCAGCTTCGATGCTTCCTTGTACCGACGGTACTCCATCAGACGCGAGATCAGATCGCTGCCGGTATCTTCTTCCGGAGCGTCTGACGTTTCTTCCACAACAGTTGGCAGGACTTCGCGGCTTTTGATTTCCAGAAGCGTGCTGGCAACAACCACGAAGTCACCGATGAGATCGAAATCCAGAAACTCAAGCACATCAATGTAGTCGAGAAAGTCGGTCGTGATCTTTGCGAGCGACATGGAACAGACGTCGACTTCCTGCTTTCGCACGAGGTACAGCAGCAGATCGAGCGGTCCTGCAAAAATCGCAGTATCGATGCGATAATCAGTCAGTGTCATAAAGTACTGCTTGAACGAAATTCGACGGGCCGCCGCTTCGGCAGCAATTGCCGGACACAGCGAGTGTTAACGTATCTCTACGAATCGTCGTTGTGACCAGCACAACTGGATTCTTTTCCGGATGCACTGCCTTTGATTTACAATTTTCCCTGAAGTGTTTCCCGGTGGCAGCCAACAACGATTGGAAGGCTGATCCCACTGTTGTTTGTTGGACGATTCCGCCACAATACTGTTTCCCCCGCAGCAGTTTTGGCGACATGAAAAGACAAAAAAGTTTTAGAGATGTGACCCATGGCCATCGAATTTGACTGCCCCAGTTGTACTGCCACAATTCGAGTTCCGGATGCTTATGGTGGCAAACAGGGGCGATGCCCAAAGTGTAACACTCACCTGCTGGTCCCGATGGTCGTTCGTCCGGGAAGCACGACGGTGGCGGAAGCTTCTTCTGCATCACCTGCGACCAATGGGATTCCGGGGCCCTCGGAGTCTGCTTGTCCGGCTCCCGAGAGTTTTTCGGTCAAACCCGTCAAGCCGCGAGGCTATGGTAGTCGCAAACGGCCGGGTCGCCGCAGACCCAGTCGGGCTCTGGTGATCGGCATGCCGGTGCTTTGCTTTCTTGTTCTGCTGGCGGTGATCTTTTTCAGCGTCACCGGCAGCCTGCCCGAATTGAATGGTGAGCTTTCTGCAAAGCGTCTGGAGATGACGACACTGCCGGGTGTGACAATCCCATGGTCGGATTCCGGTCTTGCACCGGAAGACCAAAAAACGCTGCAGGACCTTTTGAAAACCACACCGGAAACTCTCGCGAGCGATGTGATGACTTGCCGTCTGATTGGGACTCCGGAAGGAATCGAAGTCCGAATGACCGCGGGATCTTCATGTGACTGGTTCGCTGTCAACACAACATCCAGCAAGCCTCTGGCTCTTTGGCTGAAGCGAGAACGCCCGGCATTGAACAGCAAACGCATGAGCATTCTTCACTCAAGCCTTCAGGCTTATTGCAAAGACAAGCTGGCGCAGATCAACGGGGACGTCATTGGCATTGATGCGATTGCCGTGCGCGACAATATCGGCATCAACGCCTGCGGCGGTGCCTTGAGTTTTGCTGTGATCGCCGAGACGGGCAGTCGCCAGATCCGATGCGCCTATGAAGACAACGCGGGGATGTTGTACTTTTGTCTGCCGAAAGCAACGCGGACTTTTCAAATCGTTGGTCGGACATTGCCTGACAACGCGAAACCTTTTGCCGGGGAGTTCACCGCTGTTGCCGAGGAAATCTCACGTCCCCCGGCGGAGCCAGGCAAGACTGAGGAAAAGTCGTCCGATGTTCCGAAGGATTCCACAATGCCGGAACCCGAGTCTGAATCTTCTGACGCGGACTCACCAGAGATGAATTCCAAAGAGAAAATGGACGATCTGGGCGTGGACGAGGGTGAGACGATGAACGATTCGGAATCGGGGATGAAGATGGATTCTGACAGGCCTGTGAAAAAGCCAGGGGCCAAAATGATGGATGGCGAAATGATGGATGGCGAAATGATGGATGGCGAAATGAAACCGAAGACGAAGCTGCCGAAATAATCCGTGCTACTTCAGCAGCGACTTGCGAGCGAACTCAATTGCATTCATCAGAGAATCCACATCACTCTCAGTATTGTACGCCCCGAAGCTGACGCGAGTTGTCGCTGACACGCCGAGGTACGTATGCAAGGGCATCGTGCAATGATGACCATGACGAGTGAAGACGCCTTTCTGATCAAGCATCGCGGCCAGATCTTCCGGATGAATTCCGTCGATCCGAAAGCTGACGATCCCGCCGCGATAGGCCACATCCGGACCATAGATGGTCATTCCCGGGATGGCTCGCAGCCGCTCAACGGTCTTCTGCAAAAGCGACAGCTCATGCTGATGAATGGCTTCGATACCAATGTCCTGAACCCAGCGAATGGCTGTGCCAAGAGCGATGGCCTGGACAATCGGCATCGTGCCCGCTTCAAATTTCGCCGGCGCCGCCGACCAGGTTGAATCCTCCTGGTGCACTTCAGAAATCATGTGACCGCCGAAGATCACAGGGTCCATCTCATCGAGCCGTTCTGGCTTTCCGTAGAGAATTCCCACGCCCGTCGGTCCGTAAACCTTGTGCCCGCTGAACACCAGAAAATCGACATCATCGGCCACCACATCATTCGGCATATGAGGCACGCTCTGGGCTCCATCGATCACCACGCAGGCACCGACATCGTGAGCTCGTCGAGTCAGTTCACGAACCGGGTTAATTGTCCCAAGCATGTTCGACATGCCGGTCACAGCCAGCACCTTCGTGCGACGGGTCAGAACTTCATCGAGTCGCGTCAGATCCAGTTGTCCGTCCGAGGTCAGCGGAATCAACCGCAGACGGGCCCCTTTCTCTTTGGCAAGTTGTTGCCACGGAACATAGTTCGCGTGATGCTCCATGACAGTTGTCAGAATTTCATCGCCCGGCTGCAAATGCCTGCGGCCCCAGCCAAACGCGATCATATTCAGCCCGATAGTCGTTCCCGGCGTGAAGACAATCGACGATTCCGACGGTGAGTTCAGAAACCGGGCAACCGTGGAACGAGCGCCTTCGAATTCTTCATCAATTCGAACGCCAAACTGATACGTTCCGCGATGAGCATTCGCAAAGTACTGCTCTTCGACTTCCCGCTCTTTGTCGATCACGATCTGCGGCTTTTGCGCCGACGCACCGCTGTCGAGATAAACAGGCAGCAAACCACTGGCAAGTGGCCGGTTCAAAACAGGAAACTGCTGACGAACTTTGTCCGGATCGAAGGGTCGAACAGTTGCCTCAGGCCGGGCCACTGGAGCAACAGCCGCCACAGCAACAGTCTCGGGTAATCCTGCTCCGGTAATCAGGAGATGCCGGTTAGCGAGCGAGAGAATTCGCTCCACCATACCTCGCAGCCCGTTGCGGCGCTGCGGGGTGACGTGTTGCTGCAGGTCAAGCCGACGGAAAACATCAAGAATATCGTAGTCCGCGATTTCCTGAGCCGTCTTGCCGTTGTACGACGCCTGCAAAATACCGATCAGGCCTCGCACGATATTTGAATCACTGTCGGCTCGGACGGTGAAGCGAGCCTCTGCGCCGAGCCCCTCCGTTTCGGTAATCAGCCAGACCTGACTCTGGCACCCATGGACTTTATTCTGTTCCGTTCGGGCATCCGCCGGAAACGGCGGCAGGTCGTCGCCCAGTTCCAGCAGGTACTGAGACTGATCTTCTCGATCCAGATCGGTGAACTCTTCAAAGATCTCTTTGAGTGTCGGCAACATGGGATACCAGCACGATTCATTAAACAACAGACAACAGGAACACGGCAGAAGCAACGGCAGTCCCGATGCCATCCGCCATGAACTCAGAGAATTTCCAGAACGGGTCCGGCTGGCGATTTAATGATTTCTTTGAACACCTGCATGGCCACGTTTTGACAGACCCTCCGCAGCGCATCGCGTGATGAGCTTTCATCCATCATCATCTGCATCACCTGGCCACGGTCACTGTATTCGCGAATGCTGGCGTTCAGAGGAATTTCCCCAAGGAACGGAATCTTCAGTTCCTGAGCCACCTTCTGCACGCCGCCACGACCAAAGACGTCGCCGGTCATGTTTTCAACAAAGCCAAGAATCGGCACGTTGACCTTTTGATACATATCAACGGCTTTAATTGCATCCAGCAGCGCGACCTGCTGCGGCGTACAGACGACAACGGCTCCCGCCAAGCCGACCTGCTGCGCCAGAGTCAGCGACACGTCGCCGGTTCCTGGAGGCAGGTCGATGATCAGATAATCCAGTTCGCCCCACTGCGTATCCTTCAGAAACTGAGTCAGCGCTTTGTGAAGCATCGGGCCTCGCCAGACAACCGACTGTCCCTGCTCAATGAAGAATCCCATCGACATCAGCTTCACGCCGCCCGCATCGACTGGCTCCATCCGCATAAATTTGTTGCCCTGTTCGTCGGCCATTTCGGTAGCGGCCGGACGTCCTTGAGCATTCATCATGTGAGGAATGCTGGGACCATAAACATCGGCGTCCATCAGGCCGACGCGACAACCGAATGAGTGCAGCCCGCAGGCGAGGGCCGCGGCAACCGTACTTTTACCGACGCCGCCTTTACCGCTTCCAACGGCAATCACATTGTGAACGTTCAGACCAATCCGGCCGCCCGCATCTTTGCCACGTACAGTCGACTGGATCTCAATCCGAGGCTCCAGTTCCGGAGCGGCAAACTTAATTCGTTGTCGAATCAGCTCTTCCAGTTTCTTGCTGTCCGGATACGCCGGAGTCGGCAGCTCAATTCGCACACGGGCATCGTTCCCGTTGACGAACGTATCACGAATCATGCGGAGGTCACCCAGTGACTTCTCCGTAACTGGTTCAATAACATTGGAAACCAGAGTTTTCAGTTGCTCGGCAGTTGGCATGGAATATCGTGAATCTGAAGGATGTGGACGAAGGAAAGCCCAATAACACGGACCAGCATTCGCATCCTACGTTCACATTGCAGCAGATCAACCGGCTGGAAGGTCCAACTTTTGGTGATTCGCAGAAACTGAAGTCCTTCGGAAATCGATTCTCGTTAATACTGAGTCTCTGTGGGCTGCGGCTTCTGGGGCTTGAGTGTCCAAAGTTGCAGCATTTCCACGGCAAAAGAAAAGCACATGGCAAAATAGACATAACCTTTGGGAACATGATGCCCAAAGCCTTCGGCCATCAGCAGCAATCCGATCAGCAGCAGAAACGACAAAGCGAGAATTTTGATCGTCGGGTTTCGCTCGATGAAGACCACGATTGCCTTTGAGAAAATCAGCATTCCAACGACCGACAGTAGAATTGCAGTCACCATGATCGGAATGGGATGCTTCAGACCTTCAGTCATGCCGACAGCAGTGATGACGGAATCCAGAGAAAACACCACATCGATCAGCAGGACCTGAAACAGAACAGCCCGCAACGTACTGATGACGGCTACCTTCTCTTCGTTACTGCGGGCATCCTGCATCTTGTGATGAATCTCACGTGTCCCCTTGAAGAGCAGAAAAAGTCCGCCAAGAATCAGGATCAGATCTTTGCCGGTGACCGAATGATTGAACAGCACGAAGAGTTCCTTCGTGAGCGTCATTACCCAGCCAATGGCCAGAACCAGCAGGATGCGAGAAACCACAGCCAGCAACAGCCCCATCGTTCGCGCTTTGTCACGCTGCGCTTCCGGCAGTTTGCCACAGAGGATGGCGATGAAGATCACATTGTCAATTCCGAGGACCATCTCAAGCGACGTCAACGTCAACAACGCCGCCAGCGATTCCCCGTTCAGATATTCACTCATGGACAAAATTCCTGAAGACAAAACCATTCAATGGCTTGCTAAGCATCAACTTTGTAAAAAAGTTGCATGAAAGGCTTGAGCTTGCCAGCACACGCCGCTGCAAACGTGGAACGGAAGCGGCCCGTGAATGGATTAAGCATATAGCAGAACTGGGACAGAATCGATGCAGCCGGCGAGAGACGCTCCTGGAAACGTTCTACTGCTTGAGCATCCACACAGTTAAAACAGCCGCCGTAGCCGGGCGACAATAACTTTCGCGACACTCTGGAATGCAAAGCCACAATCTCAGATAGTTCCACAGTTCGTTCTGATAAGCGACTCTCGTCCCCTGATCCTCTGTTTTCACTGCCGAACAAGACTATGCCAGATCAGTTTCTCACCGACCTGCTGCTGACCCCAGGAACTTCGGGGCATGAACAAAAAATTCAAAGTGTTGTGCGTGCCTTTGCTTCCACCTTCACCCCAGACGTCACGACGGACGTCCATGGGAATGTTCTGGCGACAGTTAACGGCTCGGCACGTCGGACCATTCTGCTGGATGCTCACTGTGATCAGATCGGGCTGATCGTGCGCCACATTGACAACTTTGGCTTTCTGCGAGTCAATCCTGTTGGCGGATGGGACATGCAGATTCTTCTGGGACAAAGACTGCTGGTTCATACCGCCTCCGGCCCGGTGCCCGGAGTCATCGCAAGGAAACCTATTCATCTACTGGACCCTGATGAGCGAAAATCAGTTCCGAAAATGAAAGAGCTCTGGATCGACATCGGTTCCACTTCAGAATCAGAAACTCGTTCGATCGTCAGTGTCGGCGATTTTGTCACGCCAGAACCTTGCGTGCGAGAACTACGCAATGGACGCCTGGCAGGAGTCGCGATGGATGATCGCACAGGCATCTGGGTCATCATGAATGCTCTCAAAAAAATCGCAGCCCAGAAGCCATCCTCGCGAGTGGTGGCGGTTTCTGCAGTTCAGGAAGAAATCGGCCTGCGCGGCGCAACGACCAGCGCTTACACAGTGAATCCGGATATCGCCATCGCTGTGGATGTGACTCACGCTACCGACTGCCCGGGGATTGACCAGAACGAATTTGGACGCATCGAAATTGGCAAGGGCCCGGTGCTTGTGCGAGGCCCCAATGCGAATCCCAAAGTGTTTGACCTGCTGGTGAAACAGGCGAAGGAGCATCTGATTCCATTTCAGATCAATGCGCTCGGATGTCCAGCCAGCAATGATGGAGCCGCGCTGCAGCTCAGCCGGGGCGGATGCGCAACGGGTCTGGTTACAATTCCAAATCGGTACATGCACAGCCCAGTGGAACTGGTGGCGGAATCGGATCTTGAACATGCGGCCGATCTGATCGCTGCGTTCTGCATGGCCGTCGACGACGAGATGTCGTTTATCCCTGAATTTTCCCCTCACTGAAACTCTACGTATGACCGTTTCTCCACGCCTTGAACTTGTCATCGGCCAGATCAAATTCGCTCGTGAATACACTCTGAGCCTGCTGAACGACCTGAGTCCGGATGACTGGTTTCGTCAGCCAACGGAAGGAGTTTCGCATCTCGCATGGCAGATCGGCCACCTCGCCATGGCGCAGTACGGGCTCTGCCTGTTCCGCATGCGGGGGCGAGCAGAAATCGACATGGAGTTGATGTCGTCCACCTTTCGAAAGAAGTTCAGCAAAGGCACAACGCCCGATCCTGATCCTGACGCAAATCCGGCTCCTGAAGAGATTCGGGCAGTGTTCAACCGCGTGTTCGAACAGTCAATGCTGGAGCTGCCGCAGATCACAGAAGCTCAACTGGATGAACCTGTTGATATGCCTTACGCAGCGTTTGCCACCAAGTTTGGTGGATTGCTGTTTTGTTCGCACCATGAGATGCTGCATGCTGGCCAAATTGGACTGCTGCGTCGGCTGATCGGTAAAGCACCGGTCCGATAGCGTAACATACGACCGGTTGCACAGCGTCAGCCCGATGGCACTCATTTTGGAGCGGAACGCGCCAAGCGTTTCGGTTGTCTGCTTGATAAGCCAGCCTTCCGAAAATCTTGGCGGCTTCCACGACTACGATGCCCCGTCGAATCGAGTACCATTGAGCTTCAGCCCGCGACGCATCTCACTGTCGCACTGTTTGCATATCATAATCCGGCAAAGTCACATGTCACATGTCACAGTCAAGTGTCTAATGTCAAATTCAGGACGAGCACAAGCATGAATCGATCGGCCGGCCTAATCTACTGTTTCACCACGTTGACGGCAGCTGCCATCCTGATTCGATCAGCGTTCGCCCAGGAACTAAACCCGCCATTGCTTCCCGCGCCGGGTGACACGTTCGCCGCGCAGGACACTCTGGGACTTGACGCCGACGCCAACAAAGATGCAAACGAATGCCTCGCAGGTCTTCGCTGGAAGCCAGAAACATTCCAGGTATCCTGCGAAAAGGCGGAGAACGAACGAGGCGATCTGTTGATTCGTTTCCCGTCAGCTGTTCCTTCCGGTGACGCTGTCAACGACAACGTCTCTCTGGAATGGTACGTCGCCAAAGATGCGGACAAAAAACCAGTTCGCACACGTTGCGTTATTGTGGTCCATGAATCGGGACGTGGGATGACCGTTGGCCGAATCTTTGCGCGTGGCCTGGCTGCGCAGGGGCTTCATACGTTCATGGTCCAGATGCCAGGCTATGGAGTTCGTCATTCGGAAAATACAGGCAAACCCGAAATGATCCTGACATCTATGAAACAGGCAGTGGCCGATGTGCGACGAGCTCGGGATGCTGCTGCCAGCCTTCCTCTGGTGGATGGCAGTCGAATCGGTATTCAGGGAACCAGCCTGGGCGGATTTATCACCTCCACGACCGCTGGCCTGGATCAGGGATTTGATCGTGTATTCATTCTGCTGGCCGGCGGCAATCTTCATGATGTCGTGCTGAAGGGTGCGAAGGATGCCGCGAAAGTCCGTGAACGCCTGGAATCCATCGGCGTGGATGGCGACAAAGTCCGCGAATTGGCGAGGCCCGTTGAACCACTTCGTCTGGCCCACCGCCTGAATCCTCACACCACATGGCTTTACAGCGGAAAGTATGACGATGTCGTGCCTCCAGCCTGCAGCTTTGCGCTCGCGAAGGCCGCCAATCTGCCGGACGGTCATCATATTGAAATGCCGGCCGATCATTATTCCGGAATCATTTTTCTGCCGTCAGTGATGGTTGAAATCCGAAAAACAATGCTGGAAGAATAGGCTGCCGAAGGCGACCACCAGAATCTGCACAGGTCAGGGCAGTCCGTCCCACCCGGAATATTCCCACCAGGACCCCGCATTTTGCCTTAACTACAATCGCAATCTGGCCCCTTGAGTTCCTGCGGCAGGACGGATAGAGTTCGCGGTACGAACTGCTGAGACATCTCATCTCACTCAGCTCAGCAGTCGTCTCAAGGCTCTGCTAATGTGATGTTCAGCATCGGATGTTGAATCACTCATCTTGCCTCAGAGCGCCATTTAGGGACTCGTGCTTCAAGGAGGAAACACGCATGAACCGAATTCATCTGCGTCTGTTCACACCATCAGACGAAACGACTCACGAAGACATCCTGCCGATTGGTTCTGACGAATCATCTCAGGACATTATTCCAATCGACCGGGCTCGTAGGTCCGTCATTTTTAGCGGCCGATTTATGCCGGCCGTCGATCGTGCTCGGCTGATTCATCAAAACGGCATCTGTCCCGAGTGCGGCCATAACGACATCGAGCCCCTTGAGCTCACGGATTCTGTCATCAGTCCGAAAAATCGGCTTCCAGTTCCCGGCACAGCCACCATTGTGGGATTTCACTGCAATGACTGCAGCACCGAATGGCCCGTTTACGAACTGTCTTGCCGTAAGGTCTGACTTCCACATTGTCGCACAGATGGCCTGACTTCGAAAAGTGACATTTCAAAATCAGGGCCATCTGGACTGACGACAAGCTATCCTTCCAGCAGACAAGTTACCTCAAACAATCACCGTGCGTGATTCGAATCCGGGTAGACGCAGGATATTCTTTGTCTTCACGCAAGGATGTCTTTCAGCACATCGCCGCCCACATCAGTCAGGCGGAAATCACGACCGTTGAATTTGTAGGTGAGTTTCGTGTGCTCAAGCCCCAGCAAATGCAGCAGCGTGGCGTGCAGATCGTTCACATGGACTTTGTTTTCGACAGCCTTGTAACCGAACGGATCGGTCGCGCCAAAGTGAAAGCCGCCTTTGACGCCCGCTCCGGCCATCCAGATCGTGAAGCCATTCGGATTGTGATCGCGGCCCTTGTCGCCCTGTGAATCCGACGTCCGACCGAACTCACCACCCCAGATGACCAGCGTTGAATCCAGCAGTCCGCGGGCTTCCAGATCGGCAAGCAATGCGGCCGCCGGCTGATCAGTGTGAAGGCCACAGGAGCGGTGATTCGTTTCCACGTCGCTGTGACAATCCCACGGCACATCATTAACACTGCCGTCACCGCCGACACCCTTGCCGGCAAAAATCTGCACGAACCGCACGCCTCGTTCCACCAATCGTCGCGCGAGCAGACACTGGCGTGAAAATGTCTGGCATTCAGGACGATCCATGCCATACAGCTTGTGCATCTCTTCGGACTCACGCGACAGATCGAGAGCTTCGGGAGCGGCCATCTGCATTCGGTACGCCAGCTCAAACGAGTTGATCCGCGCTGCCAGATCGGCCTGCGTGGGTCGGCTGGTGGCGTGGACCTGATTCAGTTCGCGAATGAGATCGAGTTGCGAGCGTTGCTGGATGTCGGAGTGTTTTCCATCGCGAGCCAGATTGTCGATCGATTCCTTTCGCCGCGCATCGAGAGCCAGAGCCTGATAGGTCTTGGGAAGAAATCCGGCCGACCAGATCTGATCGTCACCGCGCGGCCGTGTGTCGTGGAGCACAACAAACGACGGAAGACTCTGGTTCTGCGATCCGAGGCCGTAGGTCATCCATGCACCCAGCGACGGAAGTCCAGGGCGATTGGTGCCACACATCAATTCGAGTGACGCAGGCGCGTGATTGTTCTGCTTCAGATACATTGAGTGCAGAAAGCACATCTTATCGACGTGCTTCGAAAGATGGGGAAACAGGTCCGAAACCCATGAGCCAGACTCCCCGTGCTGCGCCCATTCGAAAGGCGACTTGAGGCACTTGCCACTCGTCGCGAAGAAGCCTGTCTGAGGATCGGACCCGGCGAGTTGCTCGCCATTTCGCTTCTGCAATTCCGGCTTGTAGTCCCATGTGTCAACCTGCGAAGGTGCGCCGGTCATGAACAGCCAGATAATAGATTTCACTTTCCCCGGAAAGTGCGGTGGTCGCAGCGCAAGCGGATCTGTGGCGTCCGTTGCCGAAGCGGTTTCACCCTGCAGCATACTGGCGAGTGCAACCGACCCAAAGCCAAGTCCCGCCTGCTGCAGGAAGCGACGTCGAGCCGGCATTTCGACTTCGGCCGGAGAGTAGAAGTTGAACATGGAATGGCCCTTCAGTCGATGTAAACAAACTCATTCAGACAATACAGCACATGACAAAACTCGATCAAAGCTTTGTCGGTCGATTCAGGTGTTGCACCGCCCGCAGCGGTCCGCTGATGTTCGATGAACGCTTCCATCCGCGTTCGCTCGATGTCCGATGGCGACCTGCCGAAGGCGATCTGGTAGCCTCGGTCAATCGCAGAAGACAACGGAGCGTCATTGGCCGGTTTGATCAAAACGAACAGCTTTTCGGCCTGTTGTCGGACGAGTGGTGAATTCATCAAAGCCAGGGCCTGCGTCGGAACCGTCGTTACGCTGCGTTCGCCGATGCTTTGAGTCGGCTCCGGTGCGTCAAACATCGTCATGATCGGAAGCAGTTCGCTCCGCTTCACGCGCAGATAGACGCTGCGCCGCTGGGTGTCACTCAGCACGCTGGGTCCGAACATCGTGGAATCCAGATTACCGCCGGTTGCCAGCAGTGCGTCACGGATCGTTTCTGCTTCCAGGCGACGCGGCTGAAAATGCCAACAATAGCGATTGGCCGGATCGATTTTCAGATTGTCCGCATCGACTTCGTGGGACTGCTGATAGACGTCGCTAAGCATGATGGCCCGATGCAATGGCTTTAGCTTCCAGCCACCGCGAACGAGTTCTGCCGCGAGATATTCGAGCAGCTCAGGATGCGTTGGCTGATCTCCCTGAACGCCAAAGTCGTTCGGTGTGCCAACGATGCCTTCGCCCAGATGATGCTGCCAGAGACGGTTAACTATCACCCTTGCCAGGAGTGGTCCGGCACCGTGTTCGACGTCCGTCATCCAGTTGGCCAATGCGACTCGCGGAGGCTCCGGCGCGGGCGTTTGAACGGGCGTTGCTGGTGCATCGTTGCGCCACAAAACCTGCAGGTAGCCGGGTTCCGCTTTGTTCTGCTTGTTATCGACTTCGCCACGTCGAAGAAAGAAAACATCCTGCCCACCGGCGATGGTGGTATAAACTTCCTGAAGGTTTGGTCGCGGCACAGCGGCTGCATGATCGCGGACGACTTGAAAGACTTTTGCTGTCTCGGCATCGTACGGAGCGAACCAACGGGACAATGAAACTCGCACCAGTTCCGGAATTTCCTTGGTGTGTGCGGCGACGATTGCCCGCAGTTCGCTGACATGCTGCGGAGCCACATCACCGGCCCATGTTGCTGGGTTTGGCTCGACGCTGAGCGACACTCGCATGCGACCGATTCCCATGTCGATGAACTTCAATTCGACGACGAGTTCCGTCCCATTCGCGAAGCCTGCGAGTGACGTTTCAAATTCGAAGATCGCCGCATTGTCTTTCTTCGCAGTCGTGCGCACGACCCACGCTGTTGCTGGCATACCATCGACAGCATTTGCCAGTGGCTGATTCTGATCTTCAAATGCGGCAAAGACGGGCTTCAGCTTCACTGTCTGAGCAGCGTCGCTGGCTAACGGATCGAGCGGACGAGCGGTGACGGTGATCTCGGCCAGTTGAAAACTTCCGTCGGCGCTGAGACCGGGTCCGCGCTGAGGCAGCGATTTGTCCGTGAAGGCATCCAGCCGCAGCGACTGCAGGTTCTTCTGATGCGTCTGAAATGTCAGTCGATATTCTTCTTCGTTGCGAACGTTTCGCCGCTGACCTCGCTGACGAACATTCACGCCCGGATTCAGCACGCCATCGTGTACAACGATCCCGCCAGGCAACGCCTTCAGCCACGACCGTTCTGCCTCGAGAGTAATTGGCTCCAACGCCTGCCAACGAGTTGCTTCAGGCTGCTTCGCCAGTTCGCCTGTCTGCCAGGCGGTGAAGCGGGCTGGTAGCTCATTCGAAGCAAACGCCTTGAGTGCCGCGACAAGCGGTTCATGTTCGGCTTGATGTTTCTCGACCGCACGGTCTGTCGCCGCCGCGTCAAGATCCAGCGTGCGCGGGCCGTGAACAGTTTGTGCCAGCGATGCCGCCAATGCGTAATAGTCCTGATGCGGAATCGGATCGTATTTGTGTTCGTGACAACGAGCACAGCCGAGCGTCAGTCCCAGCATGGACCCGCCAATTGTCATCATCATGTCGTCGAGCTGGTCGTAACGAATCCGCTCGACAGTCTTGGCCGTGATCTGCCCTGGATACGGCCCGGCGACAAGAAATCCGGTCGCCGCGGCTCCTTCGATGTCATCGGGAACGAGCACGTCACCAGCCAGTTGCATCTTCACAAACTGGTCGTATGGCATATCGTCGTTGAGAGCTCGAATGATCCAGTCGCGATAGTGATACGCCCCCGGACGAAAGCCATCGAATTCATACCCGCCACTCTCCGCAAAACGCGCGGCGTCGAGCCAGTGACGCGCCCAGCGCTCACCATAAGCAGGCTTTGCGAGAAGGTCATCGACGACTTTCTCGAACGCTTGCGGCGACGTGTCCGCGACGAATGCTGAGACCTGTTCCGGTGTCGGCGGTAAACCGATCAGATCGAAAAACGCTCGACGGATCAGCTTCTCCTTGCTTGCCGGATGATTTGGTTTCAGGCTCTGCGCCTCTTGAGCATGACGGATGAAACCATCGACTGGCTTCTGAGCGTCGGGCAAAGCCACTTCCTTCAGTGGCTGAAACGCCCACCATTGCTTGCCTTCGTCAATGTTGATCTCACGCTTCGCTTTGACCGGTGCATCGCCAGCTCGCGGGTCAGGTGCTCCGAGATCAATCCATTTTGCGAAGTCGGCGATGACGTCGTCGGGAAGCTTGCCGGTCGGCGGCATTTCCATTCCATCGTACTTCAGTGCTTTGAGCAGCAGGCTCTCCGCTGATTTTCCCTTCACCAGCACCATCTCACCCGATTCACCGCCCGCCGCGACACCCGCTGCTGAGTCAAGATACAGCTCGCCCTGCAGTTTCTTCTGATCCCGTGCTTCGACCGAGTGACAGCTATAGCAGTGCTGCACAAGGACCGGGCGAATCTTCTGTTCGAAGAACTGCACGCCAACCTCATCCGCAGCATGCAATGCCGTCGCACTTGTCAAAGCCAAAGAAATCGTCACAGCCAAGAATACGGCAGTCTGTATGAGCATTTTCATAGGAGAGGGAATCTGCGTGGGGACAAAGTGGCCTTGCGTCTGCGGGGGAAAGGATATCGTCACAATTTGAAGTTGCTTAATTCAACTGTCAAATCAGATTTTGGACTGTGCCGTGTCACATTGTTGTAGCATTCTTCCTCAGAAATGCCCATAAACGTCCGGAAATCCACTCAATTGGTCAAATCAGCGGACAGAAATCCGTGCCCTGTTTTCCAATCGCGTGGAGGTCACAAAACGTGTAGGTACCGTTTATTGGAAGCGTCAGGGGTCAGGGTGTGCCGGGAATGGCGGGACACTCGACGATCTGTTCATCGGGGATCAACTTCACGCACGCCATGCATACCTCTTGACTTGCGTTGAGTCCGGCTCGTTGTCTGGGGCAAGTCGGTCCGCATGTCGTTCCTCGTGGCGGGCGTCCAATCTTGTCGGGCCACTTTCCTCGATGACCTGTCATTGATTTCAGAGAAGACCGCCGATGTGGCTCAACGCGCCTCCGCGATTTACGAAGAGAAACTGCGAAGCCATCTGGAAGCCACGAAGTTGCATGCGTTTGTGGCGATTGAACCGGACTCGGGGGATTACTTCGTGGGACAAACATGAGCGAAGCTATGCACGCCTCCAGGAAAGCCCATCCAGATCGATTGGCATTTGGAATGCGAGTGGGTCATACCACTGCGGTCCACATTGGAAGTCTGAATTCGTGAACGGTACTGCCGACGAATTCGGACGCGCTTCGGTGACAGTCAAACTTCGACCCAACGAAAATGTAAACTCGACAGAGGTTCTTGCCTGGGTCGAGACTGCCTTCAACGGCGAATTAATGAGCATCAGAGCGGCGGTGCGAAATTCCGAGGCCTGAGTGCGAAGCATGGAGTCGAAGTCAGGCATTGAATCCGCAACACAGAAGGACCGGCGAAGGGTGGGCTGGTGACGCAAACGAGCAATGAGAATCCGCTGGAGGTTCAACGGTGACACTCCGATTCGAGCGATTTTCGTCGATTTGAGCCGGGCTTCTGCCGCTTTGCAAAAAAATGTTCGGGACATTTGGGAATCAGAACCAGAGCTGTACAATGGCCAGACCTCCTGACCGGATGTCGGTGCGTTCCGATATCCGGTTTCTTTTTGACGGGTCTCTATTCTTCTTCAATGCGAGTGTTCCTGTGCCGGCAACTTCAGTGATTGGTTTGCAGTGGGGCGACGAAGCCAAGGGCAAGATCGTCGACATTCTGACAGAACGTCATGACATCGTTGTACGATACCAGGGAGGCAACAACGCGGGACATACAGTCAAGTTTGATGGCCGAACCTATAAGCTCAGCCTGCTTCCCACCGGAATTCTCCAGAGCCACGTGAAGTCGGTGATCGCGCCTGGCGTTGTGGTTAATCCGCTGGCACTGCTGAAAGAACTGGATGGTCTGACGGCCGGTGGTCAAGACTGTTCGTCGCGCCTGATGGTCAGTGATCGGGCGCATGTGATTTGCCCGTGGCATTTGCTGGAAGAAGGCGCTCTCGAAAAATCGCGAGGCAGCGCGGCCATTGGCACGACAATGCGTGGCATTGGGACCTGCTATCGCGACAAAGTTGGTCGGTCACATGCGATTCGGATCGGTGATCTGATCTGCCGTGACACGTTCGCGGCGAAGGTTCGCGAGATCGTTCCCTTCAAACAAAAGATTCTGAATGCTCTGGACCCGGACGGTCCGCAGATGGACGCAGAGCAGATCATTGCCGAGTATTCTACCGCCGCAGACCGTGTGCGTCCGATGGTCGCCGACACCACCACTTATCTGCTCGACGCTCTTGATGCTGGAAAATGGTTGCTGTTTGAAGGGGCTCAGGGAAGCCTGCTGGATGTTGACCATGGAACTTTTCCTTACGTCACTTCGTCCAACAGTTCAGGCTGCGGCATTCATAACGGCAGTGGTGTTCCGGAAAGAGCCATCGTCAAGATGATTGGCGTTGCCAAAGCGTACACAACGCGAGTCGGCGGCGGACCATTTCCATCTGAACTGGACAATGAGATCGGTCAGCGAATTCGAATCGCGGGCAATGAATTTGGAACTATTACCGGCCGACCCCGGCGCTGCGGCTGGTTTGATGCCGTGGCGACTCGGTACAGCGCACGAATCAGCGGCGTGGATTCAATTACCATTGCTCTGCTGGATGTACTGAGTGGATTTGATGAACTGTTTGTCTGCGAAGCCTATGAGATCAATGGCAGAGTGACTCAGACCCTGCCGAGCCGCTGCGAAGATCTGGCTGCGGCAAAACCCGTGCTTCGTCGAGTCCCCGGCTGGACTGAGGACATTACCGGCATCACAAACTTCGGCGACCTTCCCGCATCGGCTCAGCAGTATTGCCGTGCCATTGAGGAGATCGTTGGGAAACCCATTGAATTCGTGTCGGTCGGCCCAGATCGCTGCCAGACCATTCGCATGTGCTGATTTCGTCGCGGCTCAGGGCTCAATGGCACTCGATTTGACTCTTAACCATGAGCGGCAAAGCGCTAACCGCCGTTTTTTTGGGGCCTCATCCGCCGCTATCGCCTTTTTTGAAGTTGCGCTAATCGAAATTCCGGATGATGAATTGGTAAAAACGAAGGGAAATGATCCCAACCCGACGCGTCCGCGAGGGATTTTGGGAACATCGCGCGAGACTCAAAACTCAAGCCCTCACTTACGTGTCGGGTTGGGATTGTGGAAAACGCGCAACGTGAAGACTCGCGTCTTGCGGCTCACAATTGCCACGAATTGAACCAGCGGGCTCATAGTTTGGGAATAAAAAGTTCCGGCGGTGCCTGCGGTTCGATCATTTCCTGGCGATCCACTTCGGGACTCTGATTCTCAGCCGTGCTTTCACTGTCGTCAGGGCTGCCGCTGGCGTCAGACCGTTTGAATTTGCCGCGAAGATAGATGCCTTCGTTCTGGGCGGCGGTTTTCGTTTTTGATCGGGCTTCAGTATCGGTCACGCGGCCTGGCGATTTTGAACTGTCCCGATCCGTTGCGGCATCGCGCATCTGTCCCAGTTGCTCCGAAACCGCTCGATGTCCAGTATCCGATGACGACATCAGTCTTACGGCAGCCACATAATCCGCTTCGGGGCCATCGTAACGAGCCATCTCCAGCAATTCGTCGGCGGCACTGTCAAAGCCTCGCAACTTTTGAAACGTCCCCGCCAGCAACAGACGATCGGAAGACAACGGCTTCTCGGCAAGCCAGTTCCAAAGCTTAACCCCGTGTGTCCTCGTTCGTTCAGCGACTCTTTGCCCATAAAGCTCGTCAGCTGTAACCCACGCGCGGGTTGCGTCTGCAGGAGTCATCAGCCCCGTCTTCAGGTGCCGCACGGCATCGCCAAAATTCTCCAGGGCAATCTGCGCCAGCGCCATTCGGATCCAGAGACTGCGACGATCGGGTGCCAGTTCGAGCCCCGACAGATAGGCGACGGCCGCCGCTGCGTAATCTTCCTTGCGAAATGCTTCATCACCTACAGACTGGTAACGCAGGCTGTTGATCTTCTCGGCAAGGCCCGACACTTTTGCTTTGGGTTCGCCGGAATCAAATTCGTTCAACAGGGGAGCATCAAAATTCGGCATGGGCTCCGCAGGTGCATCAGGCACAAGCTGCTGCCCGGCCGGAGGAAACTGCTGAGCCGGAGCAACAACATCCAGCAGTCGCGGATCGTACAAAGTGTATGCGGCCGTCGACGGAACAAATGGTTGCATCGAAAGATTCATGCTCAACAGGGTGGGCCCCAGAATGGAGCCGGGATAGTACGGGTTGACTCCGCCGAACCATGGCAGACCAGACGCATACCAGGGATCAAACGGAACCAGCTGGCCGCTGACCGGATCGATGGTCAGAGGCGGATAAATCATCTGACCCATGTTGTTGCCCCAGGCAGGACCGTTCGCAAGAAATGGCATCGGAGCCATACCAGGAACCATCATCCCGCGACTCAGGTGCATCACGCCGGCCGGTGTCCTGACAACTCCAGCCGTCATTCGTCCATTGCTGTAGGTCGCCGACGAGGACCCAAGGCTCTGAGACTGCTGCTGCAGAACGCCCAAGCCGTAAGGTGAATACAGATGATTTTGAACTTGCGGATATCCGCTGCCGCCCGGATAGGAATGCCCGGGCCCGTGATAGCCGCGTCCCGGGTTGAAAGTGCGAGCATCAATGCCACGGTAGTCGCGAGGATGCTGAGCCGCAGCAGGCGCCGATGTGAAAAGCGGCATCAGCAGCACACAGGCAAATGGAATCCGGGCGATCTGTCGGAAAGCTTTCACAGAAAACATTAATTTCACGTGAAGCATGAAGTCACTCTCCTCAGGAGAAGATTTTAGCGGTGCCGTTAACGGAACGAACGTTTTAATTGTCCGATTCCGTTCATCACTCCGCAAGAGGCAAGAAGCAAAGAAACCCGGCGGCGTTACCCTCTTCGGACCGCAACGGACTTGACAGTAACAGGAGCCTGCTGGTCAAATTAGTGCTTGCGTCGAATTTCAGTTGTGGAGGCTTTGGGGAAATCCCTAAGGCCCTGAATTTCGTCTGGGTGGCTTTTGCCACAATTATCAGGGAGTTTCGAATATGATTCATCGCTTTGGTTGGTTATCGGCCTTGTTGGCCCTCGCTTGTTGCGTGTCTGTTAGTTTCGCTGCAGACGAGAAGAAGGACTCACCAGAAAAGGAAGAGGCCAAATTCGCAGCCAAGTGTCCGGTTTCCGGTGCAGACGCCAAAAAAGAGCAGTCTGCAAAGTACAAAGAAAAGGACGTCTATTTCTGCTGCGAAAAGTGCAAGGCTGCATTCGAAGCGGACAGCGCTAAATATGCCACGAAGGCCAATCATCAGCTTGTCCAGACAAAGCAGTTCAAGCAGACGGTATGCCCGCTCTCCGGTGGCAAATTGAACAAAGAAGAATCTGTGAAAGTCGACGGCGTTAAGGTCACTTTCTGCTGCGAAAAGTGCAAAGGCGCTATTGAAGCCGCCACAAAGGAAGAACAGCTGACAAAGATTTTTGCCGAAGAAGTCTTCGCGAAATCCTTTGCTGTTAAAAAGCCAGCGAAAGATAAAGAAACGACTGAAGAGACCAAATAGTTTTTCAGTCGCTCAACGACGCTAAGCCAGAAGGCCGCAGTTTTCGAACTGCGGTCTTTTTTTGCGCCGTGCGATTCTGCCCCGGTTTGCTAACGCAGACAACCGGGTTCTTGGTTCTTGGTTCTTGGTTCTTGGTTCTTGGTGCAGGGTGCAGGGTGCAGGGCGATCAATGGTGCAGAACACAATGCCGTTTAGGCGAATTGCGCGTTGTAAACTGGTTTCGACGATCAGGCGGCCTCCGACCGCAGGGCACCTTCAGTTGAGGAGAACGGTTTTTCCGGTCGCGGCAATTCTGCAGGTGAAGTCGCTTACGGAACCCGGACGAATTTCGGCAACATTACAACCGTGAGCTATGTTCAATTTATCCACCGCGTTGTTGACAGCTGACGACAGCCTGACCAAACACCGCCATGAACACCAAAGGATCTACTCCATCATTGTCTGACTGAAGTTATGCGTCGCCTTTCATCAAGTATGCGAATCGTGCTGGGACTGGTCAGTCTCACCATCAGCGCGCTGCTCGTCGCCGGGCTGCTGGGGCTGATTCCAAACGTTGGCACAGCCGCTCAAAAGAATCGGTCTGCATTCTGTGAAGCCTCTGCCGTCACTTTCATGGCGCTTGCACCGCGGATGAATGGAGACCAGATCCGCGAAACGTTCAATGCGATTCGAGAAAGAAATCCGGAAGTCGAATCTCTTGCCGTTCGAACCGACGAGGACCATGGGCTGCTGTTTACTTCAGGTCCTCATGAAAACATCTGGGAAACACGAGGTGCTTCACCGAAAAGTTCTCGCGAATTCATCGTCCCTATCACCACAGGTGGGAAGCACTGGGGCCAGCTGGAAGTTCGCTTTCTGGAAGTCTCGGCTGGACCATTCGGAAACCTGATGCGTCCCGAGTTCTCGCTTTCGATTTTTCTGGGAACAGGGCTCTTCTTTTCGTTCTCGATCTACCTGCGCAAGGTTCTCAAACACCTGAACCCATCACAGGTTATTCCCCATCGTGTTCGAGAGGCCCTCGATGCTCTTGCTGAAGGTCTGCTCGTGATCGACACCGACTGCCGGATCGTGCTCGCCAACAGTGCATTCTTGCAGTACGTTGCGATGCGAGTCGAAGAACTGATCGGCAAAAATGCAAATCAGGTTGGGTTCCGGCATTTGGCTGAAACCGCCAGTACCGAACTTCCGTGGCAAACCACGGTGGCATCAGGAGCCGCCCGGCGCGGCGTCATTATGAAGATCAACACGGGCAGCGGGGAACGCACGTTTTCCGTCAGTTCCGTTCCGATTCATGATGAAAAAAATAGATGCCGGGGTGTGGTGGCCAGCTTTGAAGATGTGACGGAACTGGATCGCAAACAGAAGGAACTCCGGGACGCACTCGTTTCGCTCAAACAGACCAGCGAAGAAGTCAGGCAGCAGAACCGTGAACTGGAATGGTTGGCCACGAGAGATGCTCTGACCGGTTGCGTCAATCGACGCAGCTTCTTCAAGGACTTTGAATCCATCTGGGCCCAGGCCAAAGCCTCAGGCTTAGAGCTTTCTGCCATAATGGTCGATATCGACCATTTCAAAATGATCAATGATAACCACGGGCACGCCATGGGCGATGAAGTCTTGCGCAAAGTTGCCGCTGTGGCAATTAAAACGGCTGCGGAAAACGACATCGTCTGTCGCTACGGCGGAGAAGAATTCTCTGTGCTCATGCCAGACACCAGTCTCGATGATGCAGAACTGCGGGCCGAACGAATTCGACTTGCCATCAAATCGCTTCAGGTGGGCGAATTGCGAGTCACCGCCAGTCTGGGAGTTTCGTCGATTCGGCAAAACGCCGAGTCGCCTCAGGATCTGCTCGATCAGGCTGACAAGTGTCTGTACGTTGCAACACGAGACGGGCGAAATCAGGTCATTAGATTCGATAAGAGCCAGAAACAGATTGCTCAGCTCGGAGAAACTCCGGCCACCGCGCGGAAAGAAAAACAAAGACCACCAAATGTTACAATCCCGTTTCAGGCCGTCAGCGCGCTCGTCGCAGCGATGTCGTACAGAGATCAGCCCACAGCGGCGCACAGCCGTCGTGTGGCCGACCTGTGCGTGGCAACAGCGGAGGGACTGCTGTCTATGCGGGAATGCTACAGCCTGGAAATTTCAGCCATGCTGCATGACATTGGCAAGATTGGTGTACCTGATGCTGTACTGCAAAAACGCGGGCAGCTGACGGAAGCGGAATGGGCCGTGATGCGGCATCACAGATCCGTCAGCGTGCAACTTGTTCGTGCTTCATTCGGCTCGGAAACGCTGACCGAGATCATCCGGAACTATGGTGTCTGGTTTGATCTGAGCAACCAGTCGGAAACCAATCGCGAATCTGCGCGTCCAAGCATTGCCGCCCGCGTCCTTGCGATTGCCGATGCCTTTGACTCAATGACGTCTGATGCCATCTATCGAACACGTAAATCGCGTACAGAAGCTTTCGAAGAGCTTCGCAGGTGCGCAGGGACTCAGTTTGATCCGGAACTTGTGGAACGATTCATCTCCGCGGTCCGCCTTCGCTCCGGCGGACGTGCTGAAATGCCTGGAGTCTCCACCGACATCGCTCTGGACATCGGTGTTCAGATTGAGCGACTGGTGTCCGCGCTTGACGACCAGGATCTGGATGAACTGCGTGAACTGACAACCAAACTTCTGACGACCGCAGAACGGGCGGGCATCGACAGCATGGCCGATGTGGTCCTCAATGCCGCCTGAAGCCGGAACTACAAACTTAAATCAACAACCCGATAGACAGCTGCTGGGGCCCAAGGGATCCACCGTTCGGCAAATTCTGCGGTGATCCGAGTTTTGAAATCCTTCCGCAAAATCATTAAATCCTGCCTGATCGTTAAAGTCTGCCAAGCGCCGGAACCGATCTCTGGAGACACGCCAGCGTCCGAGTTTTGGAGCGATCAAGTTGCTTCCTCGACGAACCGGTGTTTGTCTATGGAAGTCATACAATGATTCGGCAGAATTTACTGGTTCTTGCTTTGGTTCTCCTCACCACCACCGGCTGCAGCGTCATGCCGCAAAATGGATGTCAGTGCGGAGCAGGCCGCCCTTCCAGAATTAAGCCTGTTCACAAACAGCGAGTTAAGTTCGGCAAGTGCAAGTGTCGCCACTGCGCAGCGCAGACTCCAGTAGCTCCGCTTTTCCCAGGTGATCCTTACCGCCAGATGAATTACGGCGCGATGAATTTTGGCTCTCAGGGTTTCGAGAGCAGCTGCGGCATTGACGGCTGCTCAGCGTCCGGCGGATCCTGCAGTGCGTTTGGGCAGGAAATGTACACGGACGGATGCTCCTCATGTGGTTCCAGCATGATGGACGGCGGCATGATGGACGGCGGCATGCCGATGCAGGAATCGCAGGGCTGCAGCTGTGGTCATGAGGGTGGCTCGATGCAGATGCAGATGCAGATGCCGAACTTTGCGCCTCAAATGATGCCATCCCAGATGCATCACCCAATGGCCCCTGGCCATGCAGCGCCGCTGGCACCGGCACAGATCTTTGAAGCTCCTCGTCCGGTTCCGAGTGACGGTGCGTTGCCGCCCGTGCCAAATGATCCCGCTCATGGTGAAGGCGCTCCTCCTGCCACTCCGGCGGTGGATCCAGTCAGCTGGCAGATGTCTTCTGCACGTCCTGTTGCACCGCAGCGTCCGTACCCGGCAGCTGGTCCGTATTTACGACGCGTCGAGCCGATACCGACGGCTATGCGTTAAGCCTTCCCGCAGTCGTAAGTCGTTGCAACGAATGGACGATTGTTTGAAACTGAATATCCACAATATCGTTGATGTCCAGAGCATACCCTCCAGCCATGACGATCACGACCGGCCAGTTTCTGCTGCGGCATAACTCGTACAACATTTGATCACGCTCGGCCAGTCCGTCTTTCGAAACCGCCAATCCACCGAGCGTGTCGCCAACATACGGATCCGCTCCGGCCACAAAGTAAACGATATCAGCGTCAAAGCGTTCTGCCACACAATTCAGGCCTTGGTGCCACGCACGCAGATACATCTCATCATCCGCTCCGGGCGGCAGTTCGAGATCAACATCTGATCTCATCTTCCGTGCCGGAAATGCTTTCGCCGCGTGCAGAGAAAATGTTTTTACGGACGGGTCGTCGCGGAAAATGAAAGCGGTGCCGTCGCCTTGGTGCACGTCGCCGTCTGCTACAATTGCGTTGCGAATCCGACCCTCTGATTGCATCGCACGCACCGCGACGGCGACATCATTGAAAACACAGTACCCGGCTCCTCGATTCGGAAAAGCATGGTGAGTTCCGCCAGCAAGATTTGCTGAGACGCCTTCCACCAACGCACATCGCGAAGCAGCCACCGTGGCTCCCGTTGAACGTCGGCATCGCTCAACCATTTGCAGGGTCCAAGGAAATCCAATTCGCCGCAGCTCGTCCGGTGTCAAACTGCCATCGGTGACTCGCCGAATCCAGTCATCCGTGTGAACTCGCCGCAATTGTTCGTCCGTCGCAGCGGCAGGAACACAGAAGTCCTCCAAGCCAAATAAGCCGCTGGCTTCCAGACGCTCGCGCAGCCACCGATAGCGCAGCATTGGAAAACGATGACCTTCCGGCAGCGGCAGCACAAACAAGTCGGTGTGGAATAATTTCACAGCTGGTCCCGGGCCGATGGCCCGGGCTAGGCAATCGACTGGCCCTTTGGGCCGAAATCGCATGAAATCCTCAACAAAAATGCTTCACAGCGTTGCCCGATGGCAAGAAGGGCTAATACTTCGCTGCCTGAACTGAACCGCGTTTACGTCTTACCATTTATTTCCCAGCCTAAGCCACCGAGTCTCCATCTTTTTCCGCGTGTTGCCCGTTCATTCGCGCTTGTCCCTGTTCGTGAGACGATTCAGTCACTCGTTGACATTTCTAGAGGCGACGGCCACCCTGTCGGTACTTTCCAGATCAGCGCGTGCGTCCGATCAGCGTATGATGAGAACTTTCCGCTATACTGTGTACCCCGAGTGTTCGGGCTTTAGTTGCGACCCTGACTGGCTTGTTTTCTCATGCTGCTGCGAATCACTAATCTTCGGACTCCCGTTGAACTGCCGGAAGAGGATCTTTTCCCCGAGGTCGCTCAGCGTCTGGACGTGCCCGTTTCTGAACTCGGCTCCCTGAAGATTTTACGAAAAAGTCTGGATGCGCGAAACCGCTACAGACTCGAGTATGTCTACTCACTGACCCTGTCTGTTCCCGACGCGGAGTTTGATCGTTTCCGCCACGGTTACGGGATCGAAGTTGAAGAATGGGCACCTCCGGTTGTTGAACCGCCCGAACCGGGGACGGAGCCACTTCCTGAGCGTCCAGTGATCGTTGGCTCAGGTCCGGCCGGGCTGCTGGCCGGATACTTTCTCGCTCTGCAGGGCTATCGGCCTCTGATTATCGAGCGTGGTCAGGCCGTGAAGGAACGCGTCCCCGCTATTCGCGAATTTGATACGGGCGGAGAGCACGACAACGAGAACAATTATCTGTTTGGTGAAGGCGGTGCTGGCTGCTTCAGCGACGGTAAACTCACGTGCAGAATTACGGGACCGGATGTCGACTGGGTCCTGCAGAGTTTCGTGGATTGCGGCGGTCGGCCATCGCTGGTTTATGAACATCGGCCCCATCTGGGAAGTAATAAGCTTCCCCTGATTTGTCGCAACTTCCGTCGCAAGATTGAGGCGCTCGGTGGCGAGTACCGTTTCGGCTGCCGACTTGAGGGGCTTAACTTTCAGGACGGCATTCTGCAGGGAATCGAAACGTCTTCCGGCTTCATTCGCACGTCGGTCTGTGTGCTGGCTGTCGGCCACAGCGCTCGCGACACTTATGAAATGCTGCTGGAAACCGGACTTCCTCTTCAGCAAAAGGCCTTTCAGCTAGGCCTGCGAATCGAACAGCCGCAGGAAATTGTGAACCAGCGAAAATATGGCCGCGATGAATACCTGACTCTGCTTGGGGCCGCTGATTACTCACTGATCGCAAAAGGCCAGAAGGATATGTTTTCGTTCTGCATGTGCGCAGGCGGGGTTGTGATTCCCAGCGTGTCCGAACCGAACATGTTTTGTTCCAACGGAATGAGCAACTCACGCCGCGATTCCTCATTCGCCAACAGCGGACTTGTGGTGACGCTGGAGCCACATGAGTTCGGCAGTGATCATCCGCTGGCCGGAGTTCATGTGCAGCGCCAATATGAGTCCATCGCGTTTCAACTGACCGGTGGAAACTATCAGGCGCCCGTTCAAAGAGCGAAAGACTTTCTTGCCGATCGAACTCCCTCACCGACTGAACAACTGCCCTCGTCTTACGAACGAGGCACACGTTCAAAGAATCTTTCCGCCGTGTTGCCGCCGCCAATTCTGAAGGCCATGAAGGCCGGACTGCCGATTATGGATCATCAGTGGAAGGGCAAGTACCTGCAGGATGCTGTGCTCGTCGGACCAGAGATGCGAGGCAGTTCGCCCGTGCGTATCGAGCGTGATTACCGAACTCTCGAAATCCCGAACATGCCGGGTGTTTATCCCGTAGGCGAAGGGGCCGGATATGCAGGCGGCATCGTGACGGCTGCCGTCGACGGTCTTCGAGCCGCCCGGAAGATCGTGGCCAAATATCGCTCACCCGATGCCAGTTGAGGTCGCCGATTCGCTCTCGACAAATTCGATGCTGGGGATCTCGTGATAATCGCGCAAACCCGAACGTTCCGAGGAAGGATTTGACAGCACCTGCTACTCGGCAATGCTTATCTGCGTTGCATCAAAGAAAAGATGGCCTGCAACAGATTGTGGTCCTTCATTGGTTTGTCGAGATACATCACCTGCAGAATCGGAGCATCAAACCCCGTCAGCAGTTTGCTGGTGACGATCACAAATTTCAGCGGATCAGCCGGATTACGAAATCGGTCCAGCAGCTTTTCCTCCGCATCCTTGTCACGCATATGCTTCTTCCATTCCGGCGGATCATTCTGAGCATCGCTCATCACGATCGCACTGGCATCAGAGCCGATCAATTCATCCATCACAGCCTTGTACACACAGCATTCGCGATCGAAGACAACCACTTGCGCCTTGAATGCGTTCGGTTCAATCTTCGTCTGAAAATGCGTGACGATGTGATTCACCACGGCGCGGACGCGTTCCGGGTTCTTTACCAGCACGGCCATCTTTGCCGCACGTTTGGCCAGATCATCGCGATCCTGTTCGCTGAGTCTGCTGGTGATCTGCCTGTACGCTTCGTCAATCGCTGCCTTGTCAATTTTCAGCTTCGGATGCAGCCGCAGTTTCTGAGCCGCGAAGACCATCAGGAATGACTTACCGCTGCCCTGAAAATGCCAGATCAGGCCCTTCTTCGGATAACCGGCAATCACGCGATCGACCAATTGGTTCGTCGTGAAATACTGCTGATAACGGCAGATGATTTTGATCCGCCGGTGCTTTTTGTCCGTCGCGAACACGGTGAAGTTCTGCAGAATATCCAGCACCACGTCTGGCCTAAGCATGCTCTCGACAGTGCGACGCACGTCCGCCAGTGATCCCTCCGGATCGTTTTCCGCCGTTCGCCACGGCCCCCAGATATCGATGGGCATGCGAATGGAACCGTTCCGGAACATCTTGCCTTCGGTGGCGAAGGAAAAGACGTTTGGCACGAACATCGCGGGAACTTGTTTCTCGTAGATTTCGTGAATCTGATACGCCGCATCGAACCACGTGACGGCGTTGCGAGTCGGCGTTTTGGCTTCCCCGATGATCAGTGGCAGACCATTCACCAGAAACACCACGTCGAACCGTTTCTCCACCGCACCAGCTCGGAATGTCCACTGGTTGGTAACGACGAACTGGTTCTGAGTCAGATCAACGCCATCGACCATTCGCACGGTGACATGTTCGCCGTTGGGGCCGAACGGCATGGTCTTTTCACCCCGCAGCCACGTCATGAAATTTTCGTTGGCCCGCACCAGCCCATCGGCCTGAACAGAAAGCAGGACGGCCCGCAGAGCATAGATCACTTCGTCCGCTCGATCTGGCTGAGCGGCAATTTCCGGATTCAGCCGCAAAAGCGCCGCCCGCAGCCACGATTCCACCATCACATCGCCCGGCTGACGCGGAAAACTGGTACACGGGACGTAGCTCCATTTTCCAGGCATCGTCGCCGCACTGGACATCTCGTTGCCCAGCGAGCGAACCGACCGAAATCTCCACGGCGCGGTTCATGAAGCGGTCGCTCATCATGAGGAACGGCAGGAACTCCGGCAGCACTTTTTCCCGCCTGGCCCGCACAACCATGGCATGCGCCGAGCAGATGCCCTCCATCTCCGCCACGGCCAGCTTTCGCTGATACGCACGACGGCGGCCAAAAATGATGTCGCCCTTGCGAAACCGTAGTTTCGTGCCGATCACATCACTGCCTTTACCCATCGACGGATCTGCAGACAACCGGGGTCAAGATCATCCAGTCCCACATAAATCTCATCCGCCGCGTTCGCTGGCTCAACACGCTCGTTCACGCTTTGGGCAAACTCCCCAAACGGCAGTCGCGTCCAGACCGTGCGATCAAACAACGGCAGTGAAGCCCAGTCGGCGTTGGGAACAAGGTCTTGCAGGGCGTGCAATTTCGCGGTCATGATTTGGCCCTTGACTGGGCCGATTTTCCAAGAGCGGTGAGGCGGTAACGCTGTTTGCTGCTTTTGGGTTTATCCGGAATCGTCATCTCGATCACACCGGCTGTCAATGCGGGAACCAGATAGGCTTCCCGGAAGTGATCTTCGTGTTTCAGGTCGAGCTGTTCCTGAATCTCCTGCCGTTTCATGTCTCCTTCAAGCACTGCAATCAGCCGCAAGACTTCCCCGGTGACTTCCCCGGTGACTTCCCCGGTAACTTCCTCGGTGACTTCCCCGGTAACTTCCTCGGCGAAAAAGGTGAGTGTGACGCCCAGTTTGTCGTCAGACTGCCATTTTGGGGCCGGTAAACCGCTCTTTTCGCATTCCTGAACCACCAGGACACTTCCCCGGCCC